>Ga0214544_1007222_pt1 | contig 19718 bp, 8 predicted proteins | sample CNSS3metaG_FD_160074 | JGI IMG/M metagenome (GOLD analysis project Ga0214544, IMG submission 160074) | Root nodule microbial communities from cowpea collected in UCLA plant growth center, Los Angeles, California, USA - CNSS3 | ecosystem: Host-associated > Plants > Roots > Nodule | place: USA... | reverse complement strand
ATATATATATAAAGTTTAAATTAAAACACGAATAACTTCATCTATATAAGAAGTTTAAATTATAATTACATCTGCTAAACTTTAAAAGCAATTTAATGGATAAAGAACTTTGATATCTGTGCTTGTTTTCTCACTTTCAACTTCAAAAACAACTTCACGGTGATCCTCTGCAGATAGTTCATGAAGAGCACAAAATTTTTTTCAGCCAGCTCCTATCTTAATAGACCTTGGTCTTATGATCAATTTACATTTGACTTGGCCCCTTGGTCCGTGGAGAACAACACTTGAAAGTCCACTGTTTTCAAAATAACTCGCAAATTCTTTTCTCAAATTCTGCAAAAAAAAATGTCAACAGATATTACTTATTAATAAGGCATTTAAATAAATATAAGAAAAAAATATATAACCAAGTGGCTGACTTTACAGTAGTATCTCGATAGTTCAACTTGAAAATGAATCAACTTTGACATAGTTAGAGGATGATGGATGGCAATATTCTTTAGGAAGTTGTCTTGGATTTTTGAGACTGGAGAATGTTTAGAGAAGTGGATTTGGAAAGAATAATTTCCAACATATTTTAACAGAAACAATTTGTCATTCCAGCCTTGGGTAATCATTGGAGTGTGAATATCCATGTTGTAGGTAACATTGTGAACATTACATTCGTAATCAACAATGGTCCACTGTGAACCAATGTCCTTCCCATATCGTATTATGAACAGTCGGTCCACGTGTCCAAAATCCTTCACAGATGAGCAAGTTGAGAATAAAGAATAAACAAATAAAATTAAAGATAAAAATTATAACTGTGAAGGAATAGAAAAATAAACTTGGTCTTTCAGAAACAAAGTAATGAATCCGCCAATAAGTTCTACAGAAAGAATAGATTGTGGAGTGGTCATGGATTCCATTGTAGGATAATAGAGTGGTGATGAAGAAGATTGGTAAGAGAAGAAAATTGGTAATAGAAAAAAGAAGATTCTTGCTTATTAGTTGGTGATGAAGAATTGCAAACATTATAAATATATATATATATATATATATATATATATATATATATATATATATATATATATAAAGAGAATAGGAGAAGTCATACTTGTTCCAACAATCAGTACTTCATCCTGCTTCGAAATTATTGCAATTACTTGGGAATAAACATTATAAAAAATAAGTATAAATTATAAAAAAACAAACTCGAAAAATAAGAAATTATAAAAAAAAACTTTCTTAAATAAAAATAATAACATTAGAACAAATACCAAATTATTAATTATAAAATGAAAACTCATCAAATGCTAAATTAAGGAATAAATGCTTCATTAACTTTATTTTTGAAAAATTAATTAAATTAAAAACTATCAGGTGTTAAAGAAGGATGTGAATAAAAAATCAAACTTTTATTAAAAAATGAAACTTTAGGTACCATTGTCTCTTGCCGATCTTTTCTAACCTTTCATTGATGTAAACAAAATCAAATTTTAAATCAAAGCAAACTTTAAGAAGATAATAGCAAAACAAAAAAGATGAAATTCTGAATCATGAAAAAGTGTTGGAGATGAAAACACAAAAATCAATTGCATAAAAGCAAGAATAAAAAGTAAAATTTTTTTGAATGAGAAGGATGAAAATAACCGAAAGCTTAGTAAAAAATACTTCACACACCATTGTCATTGTGCAACCAAAAAGACTCAATTCTTGTTCAAACTTTTTGCGTTTTGAGAGACTTGCATCTCTTACACCTTTTCATTTCAACCATTTAGCTGAGAACGTGTTGGAGATGAAAACACAACAATTTATTGCATAAAAGCAAGAATAAAATGTAATATTTTTTTGATTGAAAAGGATTAAAATAACCAGTTGAGTAAAAAAATACTTTACATACCGTGATCATTCTGCAACAAAAAAAATCAAATCTTGTTCAAAGCTTCCGCTGTTTGAGAGTCTTGTCTGTCTTCGACCTTTTCATCTCAACCATTTAGACCAGAAAAAAGTTTGGTTTTTCTGAAGCATTCTTGACTGTAATCGATGAAGAATCGTAAAAAAGAAGAAAGAGCTCACAGATCTGAATGTTTGAGTCAGAAACACAGAGATGAAGTTTAGTAAAAAAGGTGATGACGTATGTAAAATGAGAAAGATGGTATTCTGTGTGAGTGAGAAAGAGAGAGATGAAGCTGAAGATTTGGTGCTCGCCATGGTGTTGTGTGTGAGTGATCCAGAAACAGAGGAAGAAACTGAAGAGGTTTGAAAAAGAGAAAGAAGACGATGAAAAGGTTTGAGGAAGACAAAGAAGAAGATGAAGAGGTTTGAGAAAGAGAGAAGTTTGAAAGAGATGATATTGTGTGTGGGATACGGAGAATAAGAACAAAATATATGAGATTGTTTTGTTTTTGATTATTTTTTTATTTTAAAAATTCTGAGAAGATGACACGTGGTCTTTTTTTCCTGTTGTAGAAAGAAGAATTTGAACGCAAATGGTTCACAAATATTATATATGAAATCATATGCGTACGGTTGTTACTACGGTTAAATTTAATTTCGATAATGATGGATAGTATTTTTGGCTTGCAACCATTGCAAGAAAAAACTAATGAAACAAGAAAAAACTAATGAAAGTGGTGCTTTCAAATGCAATAATGCAATAAATGTGCTCTGAGGTTAGAATATTCAAATATGTTACATTTTTATTTTTTCATACCCATTCCAGTTGAAAGCTTATAAAATTTATTTGAATGTTATAGATACAAGCTGAAATTACAAATTTGTGATGATGGATCCCACTATGCTAATTTTGTGATGTGAGATCAAGAATGTACCAACTTTATTAGCATATCAACCGCAGATTTGTAAAAGAAAATGATTGTGGTAAATTTTTACACATGATTTATGTTTTATAATAAATTAATGGACTTCAATTTGTGTTTTATTTCGCTGGTTAATAGGTAGGTGAAGATGATTAAAAGTATTTTGATGATAACTTGGATGATGATTTGGATGTACTATTAGACTAGACTGTACATTTGCATTCAAAGCTAGAACCCAACTTGTGCATTACTAATGAAGGTCTCAACCGATCCAAAAATTCTTGAACACGTTAAAACTCAAATTCAGCCGGTACATGTATATTATAAACACAATTGAACATTGTGGCTTTAATATATTAAATTCTCATTACGTAGTGTAGTGGTACAACTACATATGATTTAGGATCTCAGAGTTTAACTGCCATGGTAAGTGTGTTACCAATTCTCATTTTATATATTTACGTTAAGTAATTTACCAAATCATGTATTTAGTATAGACCCTTTTGTTTTTTCCAAAATGTATCGAGTAATTGAATCTTATTGTATATGTTTGTATTCATGATAGATTGCGGAATGTCGTGGTAAAACTGCTTGTGATTTAGGAGCTAACACCGATGAGATCATCAGTGTATTTGAAATGTACATTTTATTTATTTACAAAAATTTAGTAATTTACGAAATAATGACTATACATATATATATTTATGCAAATAAGTTTGAGTCCAACAAACAAAATATTATCAAATATGACGAATTTCATTGATTATTCCCGAGAAATGGAATTGGCCCAACGAAGACACATGCAATGAGTGTTTTTTGGAAACTTAACAATTCTGTTTTGAATGTATTACTTCATGTTTTTTATGTGGAATGGAAACTGTCCCAAGCCTTTAGTTCTTTCGATGTAATATGTTTTGATCCATGTAAATGGTTGATGTAAAAACAAGACGAAATATAAGTAATTTAATATTTATTAGGTAAAACTAAACTATGGGTACTTATATTGTTTTCAAAGTGTTGGCCATAACATTTACTACAAATGTTCGAAGTATGACTTGGTATTAAATTTATCCAAATATTTATGTAGGTCATGAAAAACATCTAATATATTTATAGGTAATTGGAAATATAAATGCTTATATTTTAACTCCTGAACTACTATAACATTTATAAACCTATAAGATAAGTTATATAAATATGGACTTTATATATCCAACTATAACCAACAATAAGCAACAAAACGTTCTTATATGTTATGAACAGCATTAAAATCCCATTTAAAAACTCATAATGTATCAGCTATTTCAAATTTCAACAACATTAATTATAAATGTTAGAACATTTCGAGTTGTCACATGAGGAGGAGTTTGATACACGGTTATTAAAATCAGCCACGTTGCTTGTTTGTTAGTTTCTCTCTTTTTTTCTTGTACAAAAGAGAGACCCCTCTGTATTCCAAAATCAATGAGAATGAATGTTTTCTCACTAATATTTTCTTTTCAGTAACTTTATTGTTTGTTTGAGAAATTGCAGACTCTCCTCAATCCCCTCTACTTGCCTGGCTCCCGGATCACGTCGTCGCATTTTGATACCAAAGTCCGAGCTCTTGCACGAAAGTATTTGTAGAAATTACTAATGTTTCTGTCTGTGGTTTCATTCTTGTCTTGTTCGTTGTTGATTAGATTTGAAAATCTGTCTCTCTTTAACCTTTTATCCATGATTGGCAGCAAGGGTAGGTTTATTGTTGTCTATAGTGTACCTCAGTCATATGCAGGTGATGGCTGTTTTTGCTAATGAAAGCTATTGTTCACAAACTATTCCATATTTCGATTGCTAGTGACTTCATTTGTAATTAATGCTCAATTATTTCATTTTATGCAGTAAAAACAATTTCTTTGATTATTTTATGCTTCATTATTATTAAAGTACATTTCTAAATTAGTCCTACCGAATTACATGTCCTGAAACGATATTCAAATAAATATTACCCATTTTCCCAAGCTTCTTTATCTGAAAACCTGTTATCCAATTTTCCAATTGCATCATTACTATACCTGTCACCCAAAGGATTAGAGGAAACTGCTACTGTGGAACGTAAACTGGAGAAAGTGTCATATAACTGACTGAGCATTGATCTCAAGGGAAAATAACCTTCTTTGATTTCCATCCATAATATGCCTCTCAATTTCGCTCTTCACTACTTCTGAAACAACCGTGCCTTCGTCATACATCTTTCATATATATGAATCCCAAAAAAGGTCAAGCAAAGAATCAGTCTAAAACCAGGAAGACCGGCCAAAATCAACAAAAATCTGTTGGAATCAGTTTACTTGACATAAAAAGCAATATTAATTGGTATGGTTTTAACAAAAAATTGTGACAATATTATATTGATTATATTTATTTCGTTTCTGTGTACCCGCTTAATAGATATTATTACTTGTGTTGTTACGTTTACTATAATTTCATGTTAATTTTAAAATTATATTTCAGGAGTTATGAATCGAGTATTTGAAATTTATATATAAAATTTAATTTTTAATATTATGACTTTTTAAACATTATACTATTTTCATTTAATACTTCAAAGTTAAAAATAACATTATTTAATTATTTATCAATTTAACCACAATCAAACTACTAACAGATCTATTAGAACAAATATTACCTACTATTATTTTACTTTTATTAACTTTTTATTTTAAGAATATAGAAAGGTACGGTTCAGTTAATGTCATATCAAGTACTGTTTAGAAACAGTTGAAGTGCTTTTTTACCCATATCACTAGCTAGGTAGATGTTCTATATTGTTGCCAAAATAATATATCATCCGAACATTGTTTCCAGTTCAGAAACATAAACCGTTTCCCGGTTCAAATGGCTTGACCTTGAGGGTGATCTAAAGCTGATCTACTTTATTTTGGGTTAGAGGGTGGGTGATGAAAATTTCATGTATAAAAAATTGAAAGCACCTTAACAGAGAAGAATGTAACACTTACAACTATATCGTAAGTTATAAACACATCAGTGACCCAAACAGAAAAAGATAAAAAGAGGTAAATAGAAAACCTCCACAGCATATACACCTATTCTGTGTCCATCATTTCCTTTGTCAACGACTATACTCTGGAAATAATCAGAATAAGATTATAGCATGTTTGCTTTCAAGCTAGCAAATATATTACTGTTTAGAGCGCTTTATGTACACCAATACGCTAACGCTCGCAAGAATAATAACACCCGCAAAAATACCAGAACGGAGAGACAATGTACTGGTTTTCTGTATACTGGCTGTATCAGATGGTACATTTGTTGTTTTAGTCGAAGTGGCAAACAGCAAATCCAATTTTAAAGCCTGAAATAAAAAAGACGCTTAGTGTAAGCATGCATCAAAGACATTAGAACAGATCCATGAAAAGGCCACGTTTTCAAATGAAAAGACAAATAAAAGAAGACAACTTCACCTTCAATCCTGCAGACCTAGCATAGCTGACAGCAGCCGCAAGATCGTTATCAGTCTCAAGAATAACATCATCATCTTCATCATCCTTATACTAGAAGAGAAGTAAAACCCGACATCATATCATAATATTTAGATTTAGTACGACCAAAAGGCAGACTAAACTAATCTAGAATCAAACATACCAGAATTTTAGGGCGTTCTCCGTCATTAAAATCCCCAATTATTTGCATAACAGCAGATACAAGCTCGTCTACGTGTTCAGCACCTATAAAAAAGACAGCAGCAAATACTTACAACTTCTAAAAATAATAAATCCAGGCTTATGGTCAGGAAGTCCTCAGCGACAGAAAAAGTACGCATATCAGTAAATTAAAGTTCATGCGAAGCTTTTCCCAAGATGTCACTTACCACAGTAGAATCGACGCACATTGCCATTGGGATCCTCAAATTTAAAAGCAAATGAATTTCCAAAACCTACAGACTGATATGTAGACTTTGTGGTATCTGCCCCGTCCAAAGTCACCAGCGCAGAGGCTTCACTGCAATCAGACATGTATGCTTATTTACAGAACAAAACAACATATATTGAAAACAGAATACATATCACCAAGGTACCTATGGGTGTCAAAATCTTCCGGCGGCTCTAGAGAAAATGCTGAGTCCCAAAATTTTTGCATAACTGTATTTGATGCATCATTAGATGCTCCGGGACTACTTTCAACCTACAAAGTACACAACATAGAAACAGGACACTATAATCCTTTTAATAGTACCAAATGTTAGTAATGTACATACTTTTTAATTCATAATATTCAAGAATCAAGATTATATGCAATTTTTTGTTCAATATTAGTAATGGTCCAAGTATTATAAAAATCATTATCATGCAACATCAGTTATCAACCGAAACAGAGTCCCAGACACACGACACACTGGATAACCTGAATATTTGTCTTCAAAATATCCATTAAATAGCTTCGATTATCATGTATTTTGAGACTCAAACATGAAATTTACCAGAGAAATTGCAGCATGAGTTATCTGCAAAACATCCAAACAAGCAGTAACAATTCCATCTGCAAGTGCGAAATAAATAATACTTAGCACAATTACATAAGGAAGTACGTAGGCAATTAAGGCAAGCTAACCTTTGTCCACCACAGGAAGATGTAAGTACTTTCCATTATGCATCATATGCAGTGCGTCAAGAATTGTTGTTTCCGGAGATGCATATTCTGGGTTTGGAGACATCACCTAACAAAAAATAAGTAACAAAGTGAGGAATAAAGAAGAAAATCAAATTATTACAGAATACCTAGTAAATATAAGCACCAGGCAAATGAAACCACTTTCCAGTTTAGTTACTTAAGAATATAAAATCATAACAACCTTTTCCACAGGAGTCTCCTCAGGAGAAAGATTTTGAGCCACAACCCGCAGAAGGATGTCTTTTGAACTGCAGAACAGATTTAGGACAATATATTGTGCATAAAACAAAAATTTCCAATGTCCATTTGATAAATATCAATCAAGAACATTGCTTTTGTAAGAGGAGACTAAAGCCTCAGGAAAAAGATTTTACGTAAGTATGCCCTGAATCTTATTTTCCATCACAATCACAGCTGAATTTACTTGCAACTCCCGCATCCTTTTTGCTGCTACATAGACAGAATCTGATACTGATGCAATAGCAACCCTAGAAACACATAAAGCTACAGAATGTTGTAAAACTATCACATCTGATTATAAAAGAGTCACTTGGAAACATGTAAAAGAACAAGAAAATATGATGTGAAATTACTTTGTACTTTCGCCAACTATAGTTGTCAGGGAAGGTTTGAACACGCGCTCCCTCAATGTTTCAATAAAAGTATTTGGAACTGACAAAAAAATTGACAATTGAAACAGAAAATTAGCATCATTAAAACTTGAAGAGAATACATGGCAATTTTCAACACTCCCAAATATTATTGTGAGCTGCCAGAGAACTTATAGATAGGCAGAACTTGCAAGTTTTAATGTCTTTCTCCTAATAGCATCTTGTCTTCCATTTACCAACTTTCCCTAAACTTCACGGAGAATACCTTCCAAATTAACATCTGAAGTATGTATGCATAAACAAACAACTGCTATACTTGGTCCATAAAAATATTCGAAATTTTTTAAATACAGCGAAGGAATTACGGGAAAAAATAGTTTCTCTGACGACAACTATATTTTCGTTGTAGTAACAAATAACTGCACGAGTCATTAACTAATAGGTTTTTCACATTGACCACTCTTTGGGCTTTTTAAGAAACAAATATTTTATTGCAAAAACAGGAGGTAAAGTAGGAAGTGGGTGAAGGAGAATAGTAGAACCTCAAAAGAAAAATAAGACAAAAAGCAGGCCAGAGAAATTTTTCCAAACTTTTTTCGTATTGCCAGTTCCTTTGTGCCTTATTTTCTGCCACGGAGATAACAAATCTTTAACTTCTTTTTAACAGCCAAGTCAGTTTAAGAGTAAGCCAGCATAAAATATGTTTTGAGTCCCCTAAAATATCTAAAATTCAGTTTTAGTTCGTTTTGTCCAGATTTTGTCCCTCTAATTTTGAAATACGCCACTTTAGATTCTTAAAATGTAATCTAAACCACTTTTTGTCTCTCAACAAAACATTATCTAAGCCATTGAAAAAACTAAAAGTGGTGGTGCATTCCAAAATTAAAAGGACTAAAACAAAAAGTTTAGGATTAAAATTAAACTCAAAATTTTAGAGGGACCAAAAGCATATTTTATCTTAAAATTTAAACTTATGTTCGACCATGGCTGTAATAAGTATTAATATAGATAGATGTACCGGATGCAAGAAGAAGCAACTCGAGTTTATGTACAAGCAGGAAGCATCATAAATAAAAATGTATGTAAAAGTAAAACTGTTAACCAACCAGACAGATGACCAGGCAGTCGGAGTTCCACTCCCTCAACTGCTGCAGCAACGGCATTCCCTTGTTGAGTAGCTTTTTCCACCCTAGATATGGCATCGTAAAGACATTTGGTGATATCCAGCATGGCAATGACTTCACCATTTTCCACAACTGGGAGGTGTCTGAATTTACCTATCAGTAAAAAAGTCAAATTATATTTCTCACTTAATCAAATACTTTCTATCAAGGGTATGAGTCCATTAAACTAGATATATATACACAGAGAGAATCTATTAAAATTACTTGCCTGATTCTAGCATAATCAACTAGTTAAAGAAGAAAACGTAACGGGCAAAAATAAAATAAAACAAAAACAGAGCGATAAAAACTCTACAAAGGACAACACACGATGATCATGATTACAAGATAACAAAGTTGAAGCCATTCAGCGCCAAAAAAATTGAGAAATCACTTAAGAAGGATAAACAAGCAAAAAATGAAACAATTAGTAAAAGCAGTGCTGGGTACTTTTGCTGAGAATCAATCTAAAATATCTTAACACCATCTTTTAACTGCATTATCTTTTTTACAAAATTAACCTGACTTTTAACTCAATGAGTAATTGAAGAAATACATTAATTTCAAGTGTTTCATTAGCGTTGCGCATTATATAAAAAAAGAAAAAAGAACACATAGATGCAATATTTATGATACTCTGTTAACACTGTTCACCAATCAAAATTAAAGCTTCACTTCGGCAATAAGCGTTATGTTTTAACAAAATTCCTATTATACAGATTACTCTAAATCTCATTAGACAACAGTATCTGCAACAACTAAATGTTGTCATAAAAAATGAACTTAAAAAATGTCCAATACTATAAGTTAAAATAATAATTTTCTTAATCTTTCAGAATTAGTTAATGGTTCTCACAAAAAAAAAAATGGAGGCAGTAGTAAAAGGCAATAAAGTTATGGCCCAACTCTAATATGTGTCATGTGATGTACTTTTCCATATCTAGCTCCGAAAGTGTTTTCCTCCAAATTCAATTAACTTTAGAATGGGCCAGACATGTTTATATACACAGGGCTCCACAAGCTGCGATTATGTAACGTAAAAAATAATAACTAATATCCCTTAACTAACATAACGTCCAACAACGATCATCCTCTGCGAAGAAAAAAAACGCAGAATGCAACTGGAATATATGTGAAAAATTCATCAAAATATTTAACTAGGAGTTCGAGATTGACAGAGGAGATATTGGAAGCTAACCCTGGATCATCTTCTGAAGCGCTTCAAGAGCAAGGGTATCAGACGTCACGAAGACGGGATTCCGCGTCATGACCTTGGACACCGTCGTCTCCTCCGGTTTCATCCCCTCGGCGACGACTCTAATGGCAACGTCCTGAAAACGACACGCACAAACGTGAACAACAGCAAACAACATTTAGTGCAAAAAAAAATGGCGTGAAATTGTACGGTAACCTTGTCAGTGATAATTCCGGAAAGCAGAGCATTGGAATCCGTGAGCAAAACGGCGTCGATGCGTCTCGCGGCCATGCGTCTGCAGGCGTCGGAGACGGTGGTTCCGTCAGGGATGGTAAGGGCCTTGGACAAACGGAGATTCCTAACGGTCCTTTCTCCGCCATCTTCCGGAGCGGTTATTCCGTTACGGGCGGGGAGGGAGAGGGACTTTTTGTGAGGGCGTCTGGGCCTCCTGGAAGACGGGTTAGGGGTGCTCATGGTGTGTGGTGGTGTTTGCATGATTCAGATTTGGCGCTTATTTTTTGTGTTTTTATGAAGCTTTATCAATCTTTATCACAACACAGAGGTTAGGGTTCTGCGGGCCCTCTCTCTTCCCTCACCTGCACATTAAGATAACTTTTATTTCCTTTCTTTTCTTTTTTCCCACCACTCACACCTTCCTAACCAATCATCATGGATGCTAAATGCTGTGGTCGCTTTTATTTTAATCCAAATATTATAATTATTTTATACAATTTTAATGTTCTTATTGTCACCGTTGCAACTTCTTAAATATCAACGTTTTAAAAGATACTATAAACTACACGCTCTTCGAAATTCCATGGAGACATTTCTCACAAAAAGTTCTTTTGCCTGGAAGGAAGGGACAGGGAAACATATATTTATAGATTGCATGATGAAATTTTAGGACCATGAAATATTAATTACGTGCATCCATTTCTATATTATCGATAGATATTTTGTACACGGTACGAAAATCTATTCAGTTTTAAATTATAGGATTAAATATTTTCATGACATATGGATGAAAACCGTGTTATAAGACGGTTATTAAATTACAATATTATTTTCATTCCATGTCGACGAAAACTCACTGAAGAATAAGATCAACGTAGGTTGAGATTTTCATTGAAGACAATTATCTCTATTATTGAAAAAATACCGTAGAATAAATTATTTTTATTTCATTTAAAATTTTACCCCTCTCAAACTTATATTCTCTCCCTTCTTTCTGTAAGATTAAAGAATATTTTGGGCATTTAGTGATTTTATATTACATTCTTCATTTTTGTATGACCATTTCCACAAGGTCTTGCGGAGGTAGTGGCCATTTCCGAAAGTGAGGTGCACTCTGGGAGGTGAGAACCAGTATTTTTCGATTGTGTTATGAGTTAATTGTTGAAGGTAACATTAACGGAAAACGAATTCCGGAATTGGGTGGGGTGGTACATTGTTTACTGGATTATATATATATATATATATATATATATATATATATATAAAAGGACTTTATGACTGTAACGTTTCTATTTTCAATAAACTGTATTATTTTCTTTTTAGAAAAACAACTTAGAAAATTACTTATTTTTATTAATATTTTTATTTTATTATGATGTAGTTTAAACATTAAAAGTATATTTTATCATGATATAGTTTTTACTTATTAAAAATAAAAAAATAAAACAAAACTAATAAAATATGTATATATATATATATATATATATATATTAAAAAAATATTAGATAAAAATATATTAATTAAAATATTATTAAATAGGTGTGTATTAAAAAATAATCTTCTAAAGAGATAAGAAGATAAAGAGAGAAGATAAGAAAGAAAAAAATAGAAAAAAAGAAAAAGAAGATAAGGTAAAAGAGATAAACATTATCTCTTTATTAAGGTATTAAGGTAAGTAATGATGATTTTGAAAATGAACACATGGATAGACTTACATATATAGATAAGAGAAGAAGTTGTTACTTAAGAAAAAGTGAGAAGGAAAGAAAGAAAGAAAGAAGAGAAAGAAAGAGACGAGAAGGAAGGAGAAAGAAAATGAGAGAGAGAAAGAGAAAGAAAAGAGAGAAAAAGTTTAGACTAAAGATTCAAAAATATCTTAGTTTTTTATAAGTGTGTCCTTTAATCAATAAGGTAAGGAGGGAGTGAGGTTAAGTTCTTTTATATTAATCTTGATAAACTCATGTGTTTTATATTAATACTTTATTTATTTTTGAATCATATATTATTCTATTTACTTCCATTCAATTTATTCTCATTTATTATCCTCTTATATTTATTTAATTTATCTTTATCTAGTTATGCATCGATCCTAATATTGTTCCTTATTTGATTTAATCTCCCCAATTATGCATTGGTCCTATTAATTTATTTTATTTTATTTATCTCCAGTTATACATTGGTCCTATTTATTTATTTAATTTAATTTATTTCTAGTTATGCATTGGTCCTGTTTATTTATTTTATTTAATTTATCTTCCGTTATGCACTGGTTATATTTATTTATTTAATTTAATTTATCTCCAGTTATGCACTGGTCTTATTTATTTATTTTTTTTTATCTCCAATTATGTGATGGTTTTATTTATTTATTTTATTTTATTTATCTCTAGTTATGCATTGGTCCTGTTTATTTATTTTATTTAATCTCTAGTTATGTACTGGTCCTATTTATTTATTTTATTTAATTTATTTCCAGTTATGCACTAGTCCTGTTTAATTATTTCATTTAATATATCTCCAGTCACACACTAGTCACGTTACTTATTTCATTTAACATATTTCTAGTCACGCACTAGTATTGATGAATTTATATTTTTATTATTATATTTATTTATAACATTCTAATCCTTATCTTGTTATTTATTTAAAGTTTTCGCTTTGATTCTTATTTTATCATTTTTTTTATAATTAATAAATAAATAACTAAATGTAAAGTAAAAATAAATATTATTTTATTCAGTGAGCTTGGATAGAAGAAAATTACATGTAAATTTTATTTTATATTCTTTGTGTATAGTTTATACAATGATTTGATAGTCATCACATTTTATGACCTTTGAAAATATCCAAGAGTATGTCAATTAAGTCTGGTTTCAATAAGTTGAGATTAAACCAGTGTCAAAGTGTTTGTATTTCGGAAGTCATAGTTCGGTACACTGCGGGATGAAAGGCAGGGACCATGATGGGGTCTTACTAAGTAGGTGAATATCTGGATAGTAGAATAGCGCACTGGACTAGGATATTCATAAGCCAAACTTAGGACTATCTAATACCTGCTCGGCATCACCAAGGTTAGGTAGTGAGTATATATCTCTTTTATGGACCGATAAATGGCTAATATTCTCGAGAAAGAAATAATTATGATTGTACCAATGTTTTATGAGAAATACTCAACTACCTAATCACTTCCCAAAGTAACTTTTGATGTTCATAATGGATCATTAGAAGTGGAATATGGATCCATATGTCTGGTAAAACAAGATCAAGTTTTGTGATTGTAGGTCCAAATCTAGGCCCCTAATGTTTGTATTGTTTGTTGAGTTTATTAAGATTGATATTTAAGGCTTATAAAGACCTTACTTCTTTCATATTTTTCTTTCATATGTATCTGTTGCATGAGCAGAAGAGAAACCTGATCAGTGAGATTTGTTCAAGATATTATTGGTGGATCTTCTGAAGATTGACTCATGGATAATTTCTATTAATATCTTTAGGAGATATTAAAAATATAGATAATCTTATATTCTTATGTAGGACTCTTAGTAATATACAAATATAAAGTTTTGTAATCTTTCATAAATAATTACAAAGATGTAAACTATATATATATATATATATATATATATGAATAGGAAGTTATGTTATTATTAATGTTCTCTTAAGGAAAATCTTATTGTACAAAAAAAATTAATTCCATATCTTTTTATCAAATAATAATTATTTAATATAGTAGTCGGTGCGTCACATTTAGTAGTATCAGAGCAGTTCCTTCTGTCAAGACCTTGGGTATGGTGTTTTCCATGTTTGTAGTCTCTACTAATAAGTAGAGGTACAAGTTGTTTGTTCTTACATTTTTCTTAGAAAAGAGAAATGCAAGATAAGTAGACTTATAAAAGTAAGTAATAACAACAAGTAATACTTGTAGTAAGGATAAGTTTTAACAATAGTTAAAAAAAATTCTAAAGAAAACTAAGGAAATTGTTCATTCTTTCAGGAAAAGATGGATAACGAACCAAACATTACCAATGAATTATTGGAAAGAATGACAATTGTCCTGGAAAATATGAGCCAAAAACAAAATGTTGAACTCATGGAAAATCAAGAATTAGAAACCTTTTGCAAGAACAATCCACAAAAATTTAAAGGAGGATTTAATCCTGAAGGTGCTCAATCATGGATAGCAGAAATTGAGAAAATTTTCATCGCAATGACGTGTGCAGATGCAAATAGAGTCACATTTGCTACATTTATGCTCGTTGAAGAAGCTGAAAATTGGTGGAGATTTACAAAACAACAATTGGAGGATGAAGGGAGACAAATTACTTGGGAAGTCTTCAAACAAAAGTTTCTAGAAAAATATTTTCCAGAGGATCTTCAAAGGAGGAAGGAAGTTGAATTCCTTAATCTTTGCCAAGGAACCATGTCTGTAGGAGAATATGCAGCAAAGTTTGACGAGTTGTCAAAATTTTGTCCTTACTTTCATGATAGAGTTGATGAACGTTCTCGTGTTCCAAGTTTGAAAGTGGATTGAGACCTGATATTAAACAAGCAGATGGTTATTTAGAGATTTCTTCCTTTCCCACTCTTGTAAATCATTGTAGGACTTATGAGGATGATACTAAAGCAAGGCAAACTCAGTGGAGGCAAGGAGGGCCTTTGAGGCACAAAAGAAATAATTTCAATAATAAGAAACCCTACCAATGTCCATCTCATACTTCGTGGAATTCTTCAGGACAAAGACATTCCTCTCCTGCCAATAATTCAAGCATAATCAACCATATCAAATGTTTCCACTATGGAGGACCCCATCTGTCAAGAAATTATACCACAAGGACTGTAACTTGCTTCAATTGTGGGAAGTTGGGTCATTATCGTAATGAATGCAAAAAATTAATTAAGGAACAAGGAAATTAGGGAAGCAACAATGGAGGAAAGAATCAACTTGAAAGACCAAAGACAATCGAAAGAGTCTTCACGATGAATGGTACTGAAGTTGTTCAATCTAAAGATCTAATCCAAGGTAAATGCATCATAAATGGTCACCTCGTTATTGTACTATATGATTCAGGTGCTATTCATTCTTTCATATCACATGAATGTGTCAAACATTTAAAGTTACCTGTCTCTTTATTGCCATATGACTTAATTGTATATACTCCTACCAATGTTTCAGTCACCACTTCACTTACATGCACAAATTATCATATTTGTATAGGCAATAGAAATTTTTCTGTAAATCTTATATGTCTACCCTTGTCTCATTTGGATATTGTTCTTGGAATGGACTGGTTATCTTCCAATCATGTTCTCCTAAACTGTCACGATAAGACTTTTATTTTTGAATCACACATAGGTGAAGTTTTTGACTCAAAAGAATTAAAAAAGAGTACTACCAATCACAATGAAATCCTAAAAGGATCTCAAGTATACATGATCTTAACTTCTCTAAAAGTTAAGGAAATTCTAGACATTAATAAGTTTCTTGTTGTTTGTTGTAACATCCCGATAGGATATTACTTAGAAATAATTAAAATAAATGAGCCATAAATAAATTCCTCATTTATTAGTAAACCATTTCCCTAAAACGCAGGAAATTTAAAACTATAAACATCCATAATAAAATATTAGGAGTCAAAATATTCCAATATCCCTTTTACAAATTAAAGATCCGGGAAAACAGTAAAATTCGATAATTCAAATTACATGAAAATAAAATAATAGGCTTATAAAATTCCCATGCCATTGTTTCCCACTCTTCGCCACTATGTAGATCCTGGCTCACCTGCAACATCATCTGCTCCTGGATAACAAGTTACTCGATCATCTCGCCACACACAAACAGATTGGGTAAGCTATGCACAAAGATGTAAGTACATATAAAAAAATAAACCCACCCAACATTTATAATAATCCATCCATTTAGAATAAAATCTCCCTTTTTCCCCACTCATAACCATTATGAATCCATGCATGCTCTCTATATCTTAGGATTTCATGTGCTTCCACGACCCTCCTCGCTCGTGGCCCAACCTACGAGCCTATCCCGCTCGTAGTCCTGCTTCACGGACTCTCCCGTCCGTCATCCAAACCCTTGCTCGGACCCGGACACGCATACTCGCCTTTCCTACTATGAACTCCCTCACTCATAGCATTCTCAAGTTGAGCATGAGATGAACTCCCTCGTTTATTCATCCCAACGAGAGTACCTCCGGTGAACTAAACTGTTCATGTTCCGCATACGGTCCACCCATCACGATCTCCTTACTCGTGACTCAAGCCATGCACATCCCAAAATCCTATGGACTTAGTCCTTCCAGTCCAAACACCACACACACGCACAATAATACCTATAATTTAGGAAATCACAATCAAACCATCTCAAACAGCACACACAAGCATAGAAAACATAGCATACTCGCTTAAGCCAAGGGTTCTCACCCAAGCTAGTCTAACTGTCTTGCTTAAGCTAAATCACCTTGCCTGAGCGAGCGTGAAATAGTGGCTTCACCACATCGTCTCGCTTAGGCGAGCTCTTCTCGCCTGAGCGAGACCTTGGCTCGCTCAACCACACACAACTCCTTGCCTAAACAAGGATTCGCGCTCAACACGCACAGGTCTCATCACGACCTCACTTGGGCGAGCAATCCTCGCCTGAGCGAGAGAACCTGTTGCTCAACACTGACACAGGTCGCCTAGGCGAGATGCTCGACCCCTAAACTAGTAACGAATCTCTCAACTTTCGCTTAGGCTAGAATGATTCGCTTGGGCGAGAATTGCAGTATTTCTCCCCTATTCATGGGTAAAATCACCCAAAACCATAACAAAAACCCAAGTCACTCACTACCAAACACTCCATTTTATCAAGCAACCACAAGAACCTGTTTTAAACGTGTTTGAATCACCAAAACTAAAGGTTTGATCATAAATAACCAATACAGTACCAAAACCCTCATTCAATTCATATAAAACACAAAAAGGCTTTGTGCACAACATCAAATCAACCAATTCTCAATCACAGTGCATATAATACGAAATTCATATCATACTGAATCCAATTGAGAGTAGAAAACATAGAATCACAATCATAATTCGTACACACATAAGGACAGCTTCCCCTAACCTGGAATCCTTGCACAAAATTGTAGCCTTTGAGGGTTCTTCTCCAATTTCCCAGTCAACCTAATTCTTTCTCTAAAGTCTTCTCCCAATAGCACTCAATTCTCTCCTCACACTCTCAGAATTCGTGCTCCTCTCAAAAGTCAATTATCAGTATTGCCAAAACCCTTCTTTTTCCCCCAAAATGGCCTTTTATAGGTGTCTTAATTAGGGGTTTAAGTGCTAAAACGGAATTTACCTTTTTATACCTACTTAATGGTCACTTAATTACAGTTTTATACTATTTTTTCAGCCTCATGGCTGCTCCTTATCCTAGGTTTACCTTTGCCCTTTCACATTCACTCCAAGCTAAATTTAGCAAAAAAAATAAAGTTTACTTTATGTCCATCAAGGTTTGAACCCTGACCATACCAATGCCAAATTCAGTACACAATCATCCAACCAACTCATCTTAAGTGATAATTATCAAAATACTATGATTATACTATCACTCACTAGGCACAAATATATTATCAAAATAATAACAAATAAATAACACACAATTGGCAACATAGGACTCGAACCCAAGTCCTTTCACACATAACCAAGTACTCTCAACCACTTAAGCTAATACTTTTCCACGTCATACCAAATAACATTTAATGTCATTAAAGTTCCTCCCTCCCGCATGTCTCAATCGGCGGAGGCTAGTGTCGTTGGTGGTGGCCAAAAGGTGAGCGCATGTCTCAACCGTCAAAGTCATGGTGGCTGCTGGGAAACAAGAAGAGAGAAACGAGAAGAGATGGCTGCCATGGGTAAAGGAGAGCTTTAATTTTAATTAGGTTTAGTTTGAGTATAAATTGGGTCTGACCATGTTATTTACTTGTGCACCCGCTATTTTTAATCTCTGCACCCCCACTTGGACTGTTTGTGTATTTCTTTACGCACCCCTGATGTTTGCCAGCCTCGCACCCCATATTTGTCCATATTTGTTTTGGACTTGTTTGTTGTTACTGATTGCACCTCACTTTTCATAGTTCACACCCATCCTTCTAGATTCACTTTACTTTTGACTTTTACTCGCTGCACCCCCACCTTTTAACAAACACGTCTCATTTACTTCATGCACCTCACACATTATTCATGCACCCTCACATTTTGTTTTTTCCATTTTTATCCTTTTCATTAAATTCTACCTTTATAATTTTCTGAAAAAAAAGACAAAAATAAAACAAAAATATTTTAAATTATAAAAAATTACAAAAAATAGAAAAAATCTAAAAAATGAAAATATTCTCTTTTGCTTTATTGTGTCTGTCCGGTCACCCGCACCGTGTGACACTCACTCTCAAAAAACGAAAAATAGTTTTCTTTCTCTTTTAGTGTCTGTTCGGTCGCCCGCACCCTGTGACACTCATTTTCAAAAAATCAAAAATAGTTTTTTTTTCTCTTTTAATGTTTGTTCGGTCGCTCGTACCGTGTGACACTCATTTTCAAAAATACCAAAAGTAGTTTTATTTCTCTTTTAGTATCCGTCTGATCGCTTACATCACATATTTTCAAGTAATTCAAAAATACCAAGAAAAAAACAAAATTTTCAAAATACAAAAACATCTACATTTTCAAGCAAAAAGTCTTTTTAATAACTACATGATCCTTGATTCTCCATTGTGAGATACGTAGGAGTAGGGCCAGTCCTTGTCAGGTTCACCTCCAAAAAATTTAAATTTTTTTCCAAATAGTTTTCCAAATCGTTTCTCTTAAAGAACTACGTAACCTTGATTTCTCATTTTTAATGAGAATACGTAAGACCAAGGTCAATCCTTGTCGGGCCCAAAAAAACCAAAAACTTATTTTTGTATCTTTTATATATATATATATATATATATATATATATATATATATATATATATATATATATATATATATATATATTTTTTTTTTT
>Ga0214544_1007217_pt1 | contig 19724 bp, 9 predicted proteins | sample CNSS3metaG_FD_160074 | JGI IMG/M metagenome (GOLD analysis project Ga0214544, IMG submission 160074) | Root nodule microbial communities from cowpea collected in UCLA plant growth center, Los Angeles, California, USA - CNSS3 | ecosystem: Host-associated > Plants > Roots > Nodule | place: USA... | reverse complement strand
TATTATATGTCTGTTATAAAATATATATATATATATATATATATATATATATATATATTTATTTATTGATATCTTATTTTCAATAATTTATTTTTTATATTTATTGATTTTTATATTAAATTTTGTTATATAATTATAAATTTATTACATGATTGTCATGAAATTTTTTTATATTTCTATGAAATGAATATATCTTAATTTATTTATTGATATTAATATTTATTTTTTATATTTCAATATATATAATTATATTTAAAAAATAATTTTAAAATATATAAATTAAAAATAGTTTCAAAATAATTAAGTTTAAAAAAATATTTTTGAATTAAAAATTATTTTATTTTTATATTTAATATAATTTTAATTGAGAATGATTAACTATAAATATATGTTTTTGTAAATCTCTAGTTATTTCTTTTATGAAGAAGTTATAATTGTATTGAATTCTCTATTTTCTCTCTCAATTAGTCCGAATTAGCTACAAATATATGATCTTGTACATCAATAATTATGTTGCTATGAATAACTTATAATTTTATTCTTTCGTTATTTCTTGAAAAAATTAGTGAGAGATTAAGTACAAATATTATTCTGAAAATTCAGTAGCTATATTTTGTTATGAACAATATCAACAAAGTATAATTTTTTTTTCTATTTTCTCACTAATTAATGAGAGATTAATGATAAATATTTTTCCTAACTAATTTCTCCTACAAAATAGAATTTTTTTTTTGTATTTATATAATATTAATACGAATATTTATTTATTAAAAAAAGTTAACTATAGTTAGTGTCGATCAAAATACTCTCTTAATGTCTAACATTAAACATATAAAGCTACTTCACAACTAAATTATTTAAAATAACATTTTACTTAACATTTTATTTTAAAAACTCATGTTAAAATTGATTTAATCGACTGCAAGTAATGTTAATACTTATAAGTCAATTTAATATTTTTTAGTAAAATAATTGTTTTACTTCAATTAAAGTAAACTATTACTTTTTAGACCTAAAATATAGATATATTTAATAGTCATTATTGTAGTAATGCTTATCCACGACAGTTAACCAAAGCCTATGAAGACGGTTCCAAATCCATCGTTGATTAAGTCGTCGTTAAAAGCAACAAACAACAACAACGGTTTTATAATCGTCGTCATTATTAACTAATATGACGACAATTTGAAGAGTCATCGTTGAACTATGAACGACAAAAATATGGGCTTAGACCTGGACCAGAAGCCCAGAACGTAAAAACGACGGTTGTGGCACCAACCGTCATGGATTAGACTCATTTTAACGATGGTTATGGTCATAACCGTCGTTAATTAGTGCCTTTTTTTAAAAGTGAGCTTTGTTTAATGTCTTATCCGGACCTCTAATTCAGAAAAACATACCTAATCCAAAAACAAAATTCCAATTCAGAGAAAGTTCCAATCCAGACAGAGTTTCAATCTAAACAATTTCATCAAAGTTACAAATAACTTATATGACAACATAAGTCTAAAAACATAAGTTTCAACTACTTCTAAGTGTCACTAAACCTAGCTCTCACTAACTATAGATAGAAAGTACTTCGTCCACGCTTTTTGAACATAAGTTATTGCTCTTGAATCCATTGGACTTGGGTCATTGAATTTCTACAAAAGTGTTGGAAAAATTAATAGCAATACATATGTAAATTAGGTTAAGTTAAAATTAGTACATGAAATAATAAGTTGGTATATTACCGCATCCCAACCACATTCATAATTGCCTTGAAAATTGTTGCCATCCATTGCATCACATAATAGCCACACTCAAACCTCCAAGTTTGTTTATTACACTATAGTGGTAGTAATTGTATTTTATTATAAATACACATGACAATACTAAGTAAATGAATGACATATATAGTATAAGTACCCAGAGGGAAATCCAAGTGACCCTTTTCGTATTGGCAGTCGATCTACCACTCAATATACTTTGTCCATTATAAGCACTAAAGTTAAAATAATCAATACAAAACATGAGATTATATATTCAAGATTAATGTATAAATGAAGGCATTTATTGAAAAAAACTTACGTCTCAATTACACTCTTCAAATAGGGGGAGCAGGTTTATGATAATAGCAAAACCATATAGCGATACGCTCTAGCACTAATACAACAAGCAATTGCCAATGACAACTACAATGAAAATTAGTTTAAATACCTCAAATTTTAATAGTACAAAAATTAGACCTTATGAAATGAAAAATAAGGATATAGTTACCTATTTATATATGAAGCAATGAAAATCAGTTTATTTTGCTGTATTATGGAATTCTGGATGTATTTTTTTGTTCCAGGGTTCCTGCTACCCATTGGAGTCATGAAATGAGGGTTTGTAAACACATATATGTCATCCTTTCCTGCTTGCACATTCAAACCATGCAAGTACCTAATTTAACAATGAAGACACACATTTAATATCTCAGAAGGAAACGATTAAAAAATGATTTAAAAATGATTCACTTACATCATCCATAATTGCATAATAGACACATTTAAGTCCTCTATGCCTGATATGATCTCCATCAAATCACTTTTATATATGTACAACGACAACTTGCTTTCTCTACCAAAAACATTAGCATTCCAAGGAATAGAAGCAACATTTGTACTCATACTTGCATTATATTCTACTAATGTCGCTATTGGATCCTCAAAATTTTTTGATACATGCAATTCTGGTTCATCTTGCTACAAACAAAATAAGCATAATATTAGTTAGGATAAATTATATACTACATCTGAAAAAATATTAATGCATATACAAACCAATTGAATTTGTGGTGTCATCCTCAAGAGATGTTTCGGCCAAACGGTGAAGGTTCCCACTACTTGTAATACAATACCAACCTCTAAAGTCAGTATTGAACTGAAGCATCACCATACATACTGTCTCCATAATAACCTTTACTAAGTGAGAGGGGAGACATTTATCATGTAACATAGTTGAACCTTCAAAGCACTTCCCATAGGCCACCAACTGGGGTGGAGAGATATAATCAACCAATGTGTACAACTCACATTAGGAACCGAAACTAATGTCACCCCTTGTTTCCGCTACAACCAAACAAATTTCATTTGTGTTGACTCTGACGACACTAGGAGAAAGGTCAAGTTCTACTACAATGGGGAAATTTTACGACCCCAGTAAGGTCTCTAGCCGCTTGTTAAATGCTTCCATCATCGCTTGCCGCTCTAATCTCATCTCCTCTTGCTCTTGCCTTATTTGCTTTTGTTCTTGTCTCATCTCCTCTCATAGTTTTTGGGCCAAGTCAGCTTTCATTTTCTACAAGGCTTCCTCTATATTCACATTAAATGATGAATGAGATTGGCGATGCGATGACCCTCCAAAGTAAATTTGAATCCTCACACCGTATCCAACGGTACGAACACGTTAATGGAATTGGTGAAATGTCATGCTCTTGGTGTCCATTGAAGGTCTTCTTCAATCTATGATACGGATGAAATGGATTTAGAAATCTACAATGCCGAAGATAGATTGTTTTCCTTTCATGCTTTAATTGTTCAAATGATGTGTTTTCTTCACATATCGGACATGATCTATGACCTTTCACACTATAACTTGACAAATTTCCATATGTAGGAAAGTCATTGTAAGACCCATGGAAATTAATTAATTAATTAAATAATTAATTAATAAATATAGTCAATGAGAGGAACAAGGCCTTTGACTTGAATGTCGTGCTCTCCAATCATGAAAAGTACATTTTCCGCAATCACGAGAAAGAAATCAGTAACTCTGCATCATTAAAGAGTTCAAATCAGCATTCATCATGTCGTCAATCATAGGGCTTAAGATGTACAAATGCAAGCATAATAATGGTGCTCCTACTCTTGGATTCAATTCTTATGGTAACTAATCATCCTCTCTTCTCCACTCTTCTTTGATTTAGGTTAAGGAGCAAAGTTAATTGTGTGCTTTTTGTTCCTCTACTTTAGGTAAGACTTTTTGTTCCTCTACTTCAGGTTTCTTTCTTTACATGTACTTGTCAATAACGAAGAATTTCTTGTTTGCAAACAAAGTAGGAGAATTCACCGGTCAAGGATATTATTGACTTCGGACTCCATATTCTTCAAGCCATGTATTATCGTGAGCGAATTTAGATTTCATTGAGGTCAACTATTGTTAACATGTTAGAGTAGGTGGTTAGGGTTTGTTAGAAATGTAACAACTTGTAGATTATGGTTACCTTTGTGAGAGCTTCATGAAACCTATTTAAGATAGGTTCATATTATTGTTTGGCTATGTTTTTGAAAACTAAAACAAATCAATCAAAGAGTTCTATGATTTCCCATACTTGTTTTTCTTTTCTCGTGTGTGCGTTCCTTTCTCTCACAAAGCAACCATTGCTCATCTCTGCCTGCCATTCCATTCTCGAGCTGTTGCCATGGGTGAACCCATAGATTTAGGGTTTCACACTCCACTCTACCAAAGCTATTATGGCATCAGAGCAGATTCGTAACCTGCCTACTTCTGCTGCTTCCCTCTTCTTCTTTCTCCATTTTTGGTACCTTCTTGCAAAATGGATGACAACAACAAAAATGAAGAATCCACACAAAAAAGATAGAAGATCAGATTCTCAACCCCTACAGTCCATATTATCTTCATCTAGGACATAATCCTGGACTAGTTCTTATCAGCCAAAATCTCAATGAGACAAATTATGCATCCTGGAGTAGGAATTTGAAATGTGGTCTTTTTCCAAAAATAAGATTAAATTCATAGATGGCAGTATCAAGGCACTCAAAAAGGATGAACCCTTGTATGATGCATGGGAAAGATCAAACATGATGGTTCTGCCTTGGATCATAAAGACCTTGTCCCAACAGATAGCTGAAAGTGTGGTCTGTGTGGAGAATGCCAGAGATCTTTGGGAAGAGTTAAAAGAGAAATTTTCTAAAGGAGATTATTTCAAGATTTCATACATGCTTCAAGAGATCCATTCCATTCACCAAGGTGATAGAAATATAACAATTTTTTACAGACTTAAAGAATGGTGGCAAGAATTGGAGTCTTTGAGACCTATACCACATTGCAGCTGTGATATTCTGTGCAAGCGTGATATGTCCAGAAATTCTATAAAATACAAAGAGATTGAGTATGTTATTTGCTTCCTAAAGAGATTAAATGATACCTACAATCATGTTCACGCTCAAATCTTATTGATGGAACCTCTCCTTACCATCAATCGTGCCTTTCCCCTCATAATACAACAAGAAAGACATAATAATGGCAATCTTGGGTACAATAGTGAAAGTAAAGTTGTTGTGAATGTTGTTGAGAAATAAAGTAGCTCAAAACAAGTTGAAGAGGGTAATTGGAAGCCTTAGGGACGTGGTAATGGCGGGCGAGGACAAGGAAGGGGAAGAGGAAGGAATCCTAATGTTGGAAAGCAATGCTCCTACTGTCATAAAATGAACCATACCATTGATGAGTGTTATTCTAAGCATGGGTATCCACCTTGGTTCATGCAAATACATGATTTTAGTAATCAAGACAAAGATAACAATGGTTAACCTACATGCAATCTAAATGTCAAAGAAGATTTGACAGGCAATGGTTCTAAGACTGCCAAACAAGAAACTACTAGATTTACTCCTGAGCAGACACAAAAGCTCCTTCAGTTTATTGAACACACCGAAAAATCAGGGCACAGTATAAACAAGGTTCAAAGGAAAGACTCAAACACATCCAACTATACCACTCAACAAGGTAGTATTTCTTGGATTTTAGACACTGATGCCACTGACCATGTCACATACACTAAAGAACATTTTGTTTCCTTTCATAAAATTAAACCTATATTCATAAAATTACCTAATTCTTCTACTATCACTGCACATTTTGATATGACAGTACAATTTCCACAAAAAAAAAAATTATCATTTTTAATGTCTCTATATTCCAGAATTTACTTTCAATTTAATATTTGTCTAAACCTTGATCAAAGATTTGAATTGTGTTTTGACTTTCTCTTTTAAGATGTGCCAGATTCAAAGTAGTGCTACCTTGAAGACGATTAGTCATGCTAAATTCATCAATGGCCTATATTACTTACAACATTTTTCTTTATTGAATAAAACTTTGTTTGTTGTAGTCTAACTCTGAATTGTAACCAAAATGATATTGACTTATGGCACTTTAGACTAGGACATCCTAGAAACAAGGTTATTGAACAAATCTATACCAATTTCCCTTATATGCAATATGTGAATAATTCTATCTGTTATATATGTCATTATGCCAGGCATCACAAGCTTCCCTTTCCCTATAGTATTACTGCCTGTGTTGCTATTTTTATCTTATACATGTAGATATATGGAGTCCTATGTCTATTATGTCGGTTCATGGTCATAAGTCTTTCTTAAGCATTGTTGATGATCTAAGTAAACACACGTGGGCTTTTATGATGCACTCTAAGGGTGAAATTAGGTCCTTGCTAAGGAATTTCTTTACTTATGCTAAAAATCAGTATGGAAAAGATATTAAAATCATCAGGTATGATAATGGCCCTAAATTCAGTTACATTGATCTGTATAGGCACTATGGTTTGCTCATCAGCATAATTGTGTTGAAACCCCACAACAAAATGTCATTGTTGAATGAAAACACCAACATATTTTGAATGTTGTTCGTAGCTTAATGTTTCAATCTAACTTGCCTAAAGCTTATTTGACTTATGCTATTTCTCATGTTATTCATTTGATAAATAGGTAACTTACTCCTACTCTCAAAAAATAAAATTCCTTATGAAATATTTCATTGTGATCCTCCTACTCTCTTTGATTTGAAAGTTTTTGGTTGTCTTTGCTATGATCTACTTTGGAAAATAATAGAACTAAATTCAAACCTAGGGCTAGAAAAGGTGTTTTTATTCGTTATAAAACTGGTGTAAAAGGATACATAGTTTTAGATATCAAGACAAGGAAGATTTTCATAAATAGGCATGTTACTTTTTATAACCATATCTTTTCTTATGTAAACAGTGAGGATAAAATGGGAAATCGCATTAAAGAAAGTGAAGGAAATCTTAATGATGTTTTCTATGATTACACCCATATTGACAACAATACCCCTGTTACCCAAACTGGTTCTAATTTATGGGTTGAAGACAGTTCTGTTCATACATCTAAACAAGAGAACCTTGTAAACTCTACAATAGAGACAAAATCTAATTCTACTTATATCAGAAGATATGGCAGAGTTAGACGCATCCCAAATTATCTTACAGATTATCATCATCAGGTCAATCTTTCAAACTTTGCTCACAAGAATATAGAGTTCAAAAATGCTCTTAAAACCCCTTATCCAATCTCTAATGTTTTCTCATATCACTCTTTATCTAAAAAATAATTGAATTTTACACTTGCTCTTTCCTCCACTAATGAGCCAAAGTCTTCAAATAAAGCTTGCACTCAACCCAAATGGATCAAGGCTATGGAAAAGGAAATTTAGGCCCTACAACTCAATAAGACTTGGGATTTGGCCCCATTACCCAAAGGCAAAACTGTTATAGGTTGTAAATGGGTGTATAAGGTTAAGCATAAGGCAGATGGAACCATTGAGAGACACAAGGCTCGACTTGTGGCAAAAGGATATAGCCAAATTGAAGCGATAAATTTCTTGGATACTTTTTCCCCAATTGCAAAGTTAACTATAGTTAGATTTCTCCTTCCTATTGCTACAACTAAAAGTTGGCATCTACATCAACTAGACGTAGATAATGCCTTTCTTCATGGGGATTTAAGAGAAGAAGTGTACATGACCCCTTCCGCCAGGACAAGTGTGCAAGCTACGCAAATCCCTTTATGGTCTAAAACAAGCTAGCAAACAATGGTTTGACAAACTCTCTTCCTTTTTAATCTCTATTGGTTTTGTTAAATCTCAATCTGACCACTCTCTTTCTGTTAAAAATAATTCTGGTTGTTTTCTAACTCTCCTAGTGTGTATGTAGATGATGTTATTTTAACAGGAAATTCCTTGAAGTAGATCAAACATGTCAAGGCTCTCCTACACAATGCCTTCAAGATCAAAGATCTAGGAGATCTCAAATATTTTCTTGGTTTTGAAGTGGCTAGATCCAAGAAAGGCATACATATATGCCAGTGCAAGTATGCCTTGGATATTCTAAATCAAACTGGCATGCTCAGATACAAACCTTGCTTAACACCTTACCTTAAAGACACCAAAGCTCTATATGATGCTACTGAACCTCCACCAGACCCCAAAGTTTATAGATAGGTTATAGGGAAGATACTCTATCTCACTAACACTAGGTCTTATCTCTGTTTTTCCATACACTTACTTAGCCAGTTTATGCAGGCACTTACTATCAATCATTATGCTACCATTCAACATGTCCTAAGATACACAAAGGCCAACCCTTCACAAGGATTGTTCTTCCCTGCTGACAATCAGATCCAACTGAAAGCTTTTAGTGACTTTGACTAGGGGACTTGCTCAGACACCAAAAAAGGAGAAGGATTTGTTTATGATATTTAGTTATTCTCTTCTTGAATGTATAGTTTGGGTTCAATGATATAATTTTGATGTTTTTTTTTCAATGGGTTAACATTTGTTTATTTTGCAATACATGACAAGTATCATAAACGGGGTTGATGGTGTAATTGTTCTTTTCTTGTGTTATCATTTCTCTTCTTCTTTTTTCAATTCACAAAACCCTTTCGATTCGCTCTCAACCCTCGCCTTATTGCCTTTGCCACCGATATCGAACTCCCTTTTATGTTTTCACAAAAGTTTTTTGTCCCAATCCAAAGATATTTGAGGTTAATATTTTGTTTCCCCTTCGATGGTGTAGGGTTTTATAATTAAGTTTTTTCTTAATTGTTTGATAAGGTAAGATTTATTGTTATGTTCATCATTTTGCTTGACAACTTTTGTATAATATTTCATTACAATCTTACAACTTGGATTGTTGGTGTGTTGTGAGGTTTGTTCATTACAAAGATCACAAGCCACAGACCCCTTCCCAGTCTGATCTAAATCACTCAAGAGCAGGTGAGTCGCACGTCACCCACTGAGGTGGCTAGTATCCAACAAATGGTATGTCTTTTATCCTTCGCTACTTTTCCCATCAATTGTATTTATGGGGTTGTCTCATTATTGTTGTGGGTTTAGTTGCTTCTATGATTTCTATTGTTGTGGGTCAAAGAAAAGGTAAGATTATTTGTTGCTTGTTTACTTTATTAAATTTATTTTATTGATTAATATATTTTTGTTTTATTTTACGGAGTTCAATGATATAATTTTGATTTTTTTTCTCAATCAGTTAACGTTTGCTTATTTTGCGGTACATGTATAATATCACTAATTTTTGATAAATTACTTTTTGATTTTTCTATTTTCTATTCATTTATATTTTTATTTATTTTTCAAGCTACCTTATGAGCAATCAGAAGTGAGATTTGTGTCAAACCTTTAGGATTAAGGAACATTTATAATTTTACCAATGAGTTAATGTGGTTCTTATGGTTATGTTTGTTAAGCACATTCTATGTTATCCCATGTAATTGATAAATACTTTTACTTTTCTATTTTCTATTCATTTCTATTTCTATTTGTTTTTTTAGTCTACCGAGAGCAATCAGAGGTGAGATTTGTGTCAAACCTTCAAGGATTATGGAACATTTAAATTTCTTAGATAGATTACTTTGTATTGAATATGGTTAACTTTATTCATTTTTTTTAAATTAATGTTTCAACTATTATCTAATCTCCTTATTGTTGTCTAATAAAAGCCTAATCTTGATGATGGAGATGGTGAAGTTATTAATCAAGATATTATTCAATTACATAATGGGCCCTTCCAACGGGTTTTGATTGTTTTTTTTTCATGTTTCATATGTTTGCTAAAAGGTAAGGTAGTAAGTTGTCTAAGGAGAAGGATTTGTTTATGATATTTAGTTATTCTCTTCTTGAATGTTTATGATAAATTAGGTCCACATTTTTGTAAATCACCAACAATTAGGTCTTTTCCGTTAGTATAGAACTACACCATTAAGTAGGTGCCACGTGTCAGCTCCTCGTTTTTTTGAATCTTTGAATTTTTTATTTTTTTTGAATTTTTTGAAATTTTGAATTTTTTTTTTTAAATATTTATGCCCCGTGTCACGTTTGTAGTGTGTCACGTGTTAATCTAATATGGTAACACATCTCAAATTATTGTAAGAATCTCAATTTGGTCCTCATATTTGTTAATTTGATCTGATTTCAGTCCTCAAGTTATGAAGCAGACAATGAATTAGTTCGTGGTCAACATACCCAACCCAAATCATTTGATAGGGGGTTATCCAATGATCATTGGGAATTAGATGATTTGGTTAGTCTAGAAGACAGTGAAAATGATGGTGAGGGTCATGAAACTGCCATTTGTGGTCTCAAGGAGAGTGTACATGGACAGCTTTTTGTGCACATCTAGTTTCATGTAATACTTGGAAATTGAGAAAAATTGTAGATGTTCATACTTTCAGCAAGGAATTTAACATTAAGATAATAAATTCAAAGTGGTTAAGTGACAGTTTGGGGACTTCTTTACAAGAAAATCTAGATTTAAAGATAAATGACATACATGTTAAAGTTGTGAGGAAATGGAATACGAATGTGTCAGTTTCTATGGCTCATAGGGAAAGAGTGAAAGCATCAATCCTAGTTGAGGGTTCATTTAAAGACCAATTTAGAAGAATTTATGACTATGCACATGAGTTGTTGAGATCTAACCCTGGTTCAACAATCAAAGTGAAAGTGGATGATGTTGATGGAGATATTGGAAAAAGGAGAGGGACCATGTGGTGGTGACAGAGAAATAGGATAAGAGTGTGAAAAAGGTCTGAAAAAGTCCACAGCTTTAGTTTGGTTTTGTGATATGTAGATGATATATGTGTATGTAAGGTAAGTATGTTGGGTTTGTATTGAAACAAAGGCTGCCTTATTCCCGCTTATTGCTCCTGCGATTTACTACATCCATTAAAATTGGTTTGGCTTTCCTTTGTTTTTGTCTTGTTCTTCATGTTATTATTTTTGCCACTCTTGTGCTTCTGCTATTACGCTGTCTGTTCCTGCTTTGCTCCTTTGTTCAAATGCAAATTGCGGGTACTACCCTGTCACTACTGTGCACAATTGTGCCCTATTTCGGACGCACTGCAGAAAGGTACAACTAATTCAAAGGATTACAATTTATTTTTGTTGGGTTTAAAAGTACGGTATAATATCAAGCAGATTATATTTTAGTTGAAAAAAAAATTGCCACAATAGTTTACTTAAAAACCTTAACACCATGTTCCTTTCGGTGGATAAATACATAGAATAGATTTGTGACCGATGATTAGCAATGATTTTTCGTGTTCCTTTATGTGTATTGGAAAGAAAATGAAGGCATATAACAACAGGATAAGGTCCATTTTCTTATCCTGTTTCCACGAAAAGATTTGGAGGTGAAGGATGATCTTTTACTAAATTATCCTAGTAAAATGTCTTACACGTTCCCACTTTTGTTTGAGCTTCATGTTGTCACCTTTTTTCCAGTCACAATAAGATTCTTTTATCAGCACAGGGTAGTTGTCTTACTGAAGCGGCACACGAGAGATGTATGATATTCCTAAAACAACACAGGTGGAGTATATGGTGCAAAGAAAATGGTGAAAATGGAGGTTCAAAACAACATGGGTGCATGGAGCAAAAACAAAATCAGATCCAAAGTGTTTTGGAACCAGATTTGAGTTTTCATACCATAAATGAAACCAGTTCTCTTTATTTTGGAATCTATTCCTCCTTTCGAAACTTTTGATTGTGTGTTGAAGGAACTTTTGTTTTTCTTTAATTCTTGTTAGATTTAATATTAAAAATTAAAAATTTTAATTTTTTACATCAAATATATTTTAATTTTTATTTATTTCCATTAGAAATTATTTTAATAATTTTATTCATCATAAAAAAATGTTTTCAAAAATAATAATAACTCATCTAAATATAATTTTATATTACTTTTAACACCAAGGACAGTTTGGTAATCAACTTATTCTATCTATTAAAATTTATTTTTAATTAATTACATTAATCAAATCCCTCACAAACTTTCATAAACTTTATTCACAAATCAACTCCATCATCTCTTCCAAATCTCTTAAAAAAACAACACAAACTTTATCCTAAATCCACCCAAATCAATCCACTTCCTCTCCTTCAAATCATTATTCCAAAAAAAAAACACCCTATATATGAAGAAAAACAAAAATCACTATTTTAGAGTCATTAAAGGATTAAGGGGTTTTCTTCCTGCACCCCCAATATTTCTTCTGCACCTCCTAAGATTTGTAGTGTTCCATTTGTGCCCTTTGAAAAATTAAATTAAAATTAAAAAATAAATAAGGTAAAAGTAATAATTAAGCAATGATGAAGTTTCAGAGCAGGTTGGTGGTCAGCTCAACAAACAAATTAAATGATAGTAAATGTTATATTATGATCATGCACCCCAAGATCTCTCTCCCTTTTACCGGAAGTCAACTTTTGAAAACAATCCCACTTCCGAAAATTACTCCCACTTTCAAAAAAATCAAACATAAAAACTAAAAAAATTAAACACTAAAAAAACTATGCTCACTTACGGAAGTCGACTTCCAAAAAGAGAGATAACCGGAAGTCGACTTCCAGAATTCATAATTTTTTAATTAAATATCAAAAGAAGTACAAATTAAAATAAATACAAATTAATATAATTACAAAGTAAAATAATTAAAAATTAAAATTAATTACAATTTTCAATTAAAACATAAAAACAAAAAAAAGTAACATAAAAACTAATATATATATATATATATATATATATATATATATATATATATATAAAAGTTACTTTAAAAAGTATAAAAAAATAAAACAAAATCGAAAGTCGACTTCCAAAACTCACCAATTTCACTTGCCCCACTTTCAAAAGTTGTTCCTAATTCCAAAAATAACAAACATAAAAGTAAAATAAAAAATAACATAAAAACTAAAAAAAATGCCCCCAATTACGAATTAAAATTATTGTAAATTAAAATAATTACAAATTAAAATTATTATAAATTAAGATTATTACAAATTAAAATAATTACAAATTAAAATAATTTCAAATAAAATTTTTAAAACTTAAAATAATTACAAAGTAAAATAATTACAAATTAAAATTACTACAATTAAAATTATTAGAAATTAAAATTAACTACAATTTGAAAAAAAAACATAAAAATACTAAAAAAAATTAACATAAAAACCAAAAAATATATATAGAAAAGTTACGTAAAAAAATATTAAAAAAAAACAAAACCAAAAGTCGACTTTTGAACACTTAACCGGAAATCGACTTCCGAAAGTCACCAATTTCATTTGTCCGGAGATTGCTCCACTACCGTAAATGCCATGTTCACCAAATTACTTTTCTTTTATATTTCTTTATTGTTACAGAAATATTTTAATTTTTTTTATATTTTTAATTTGATAAAAGTGGTATTGAAAAGGTGGTATTAAAAAATTTAAAAACATATTAAAATTCCAATTAATTAAAATGGAAATTATCCAAACAATATAATTAATTAAAATTATCCAAATTATAAATAATTATAATTATAATTTTTCAAAACTATAATTAATTATAATTATTATTATTCAAAATTATAATTAATTATTATTATTATTAAAAATTATAATTAATTATTATTAGTATTAAAAATTATAATTAATTATTATTAGTATTAAAAATTATAATTAATTATTATTATTATTAAAAATTATAATTAATTATAAATAAAATTAATCAAAAATTTAATTAATTAAAATATAATTTAATTACTATTAAAAATAATTTTAAATAAATTTATTCAAAATTATAATTATTTAAACTTATAATTAATTAAAATTATATTTACTCAACAATAGAATTAATTAAAATTAAAATTATTCAAATAGTAAATTATTATAATTATAATTATTATAAATTATAATTAATTTAAATTATAATTTTTGCACACCTACAGAAGTCTACTTTTGAGCACAACATGGAAGTCATGCCTCCTACGAAACTCACGCCTCTTACGGAAGTCACTAAATCACTCATCTCTACCGGAAGTCACTTCCACTTACGGAAGTCATTTTCAACTACGGAAGTCAACAACTAAAGTCACACCTACGAAAGTTAGTTTTAATTACGGAAGTCGACTTTCGGTATTGATGGCTTATGGAAGTCGACTTCCGTAAGTGTCAATCACGGAAGTCACACCTACGGAAGTTAGTTTTAATTACGAAAGTCGATTTCTAGGATTGATAGCTTACGGAAGTCAACTTCCGTAAGTGTCATTTTCATGCTATTCATGGTGATCTACGGAAGTCCACTTCCGAAACTTGTTTTTTTCTACGGAAGTTCACTTTCGTCATTTTATGGTTTACGGAAGTCAACTCCCGGAATTAAATCACTTGCGGAAGTCGACTTCTGGTTTGTGGTTTACATTTCACTCACAAATTTGTGCTCCAATCAACACAAACAATGTTTACACCTATAGATGCATGACAAACATGGCAGCAACAACACAAAAAAAATGAAAAACTAGAAAGGGGTATGATTACATGTTAATTTAGAGGAATGGGGAAGGAAAGAGGAAGAGGGAGACCAAAGTAAAAAACATAGAGGAGGAGTGTGGCTTGAGGGGCAAGTGAGGAGAGTGAGGTAGAGGATTTGAGGGGTGAGGTGAGGACGGTGACTAGGTTTAGGTTAAAAGAAAGTGAAGAGTAATTTTCGTTAAATAAGAAAGAGACGGAAGAAGTGATTGATTTAAAATTTTAAAATTGTAAAAGGACGATTTTGGATTTTAAGAAATATTTGGAGGTGTAGAAGAAATATTGGGGTGCGGGAAGAAATATTGGGGGTGCACGAAGAAAATCAATGATTAAAGGAGGGTAGAATAATAAAAAAATAAAAAAATAAGATGACATTAACCCTGTTTAAAGAAAGATATTCTAAACATTATAAATCATTATATTTTCTCTTTCGTAAAACATTGAATTTGAAAACAAAAAAAAAACTAGAATGTGATTAATGTTTTATTTAAACTTCCATGTATAAAATTCTTATATGAGAAGTTTATATCTCGTTAACAATTCTTGGATTAAAATAATCAAATTTTTACAACACTTTTTTCTTCTTTATATTTTAATGTTGCTTATTTATTATATATGATGGGAGAATTCTAAATTTTATTATTGTTAATGGTTGTATCTTAGTGTTTACTTTTATTTTTGTGTAAATCATTGCTTATTCATATTTTCTATTTCTATAATTTTTCAACTATAATAATGAATTTTGTGTCAACTATAACTATGAATTTTGTGTTAGAACAAAATGTTTAATTGCCTGTAATTTCAAAGTCTTCTACGAATGTCATATTATACAATAATCTTCTACTATTTATTCTCAACAACTTTTCTCATTAACCTTCAAATTCATCTCGTTGTTTGTTGGATAGTTATCAAGTATATATTTTTTATAGTTGATAAAGTTATAATAGTATTCAAAACGCAATGAAACGTGATGTTCTTCCATATCTCGTACACATAATAACACATTTTATAATAATACATATAGGATATCTTTTTTATATGATTTTAAGGTTGAACCAGTTATTCAATTCAATCCAAACAAACCAAATTGTAAAGTAAAACTGTTAAAATGGGTAATTCGGTGTAGCAAAACCCACCACTGGTGTGAGCCAACTCGACCTGAGTAATTTATTATAAGTCAAAAATTTCGAACCCAGCCCGACTCACCACGGATTGGTGGGTTGACTCACTGGTTCACTTAATGAAAAAGATACAATTTTTTTTCTTCAGTCTCAAAAAAATTAAATTATAATTATGATTAAAATGTAAATTAACTTCAATAGCATCCAAATACATTCCAAAAGGATGAATACAAACCAAAATCACAAAAATACAAATTATCAATGTGTTACTTTAAAAAGAAAATAACCAAAATGCAAAACCCAATATAATAAAAAATAAACACTTGTATGACCTTTTATTTGCGGGTTGATGAGCCAATACGGCTCACCACAGGTTCAACCCGGGTGAGCCAGATTCTAGGTGGGCTGGGTCAAAAATTAATTCGATTAAGAAATCCAAACTCATGAATAGTTTATATTTAACAAAGTCGATTAAGAAACTTGCATGTTGAAATATCACAAGGCGTTATATAGTAATTATGCGAAAACAAATTCTTCGTAATCAACTACACCATTCTTAGATTCAATTTTTATTAGAGATATAGGAATGGAAAAACTTTAATCTTAAGTATATTTATGTGTTTTTATATCTTTAATGGCATAAAAGTATATCTATATTAGCCTTCATCAATGTTTATTTTAAACAAATTGTTCACTTAAAATAACTTATATATACAAACGTTTAAAACACTATCTTATCCAATATTAAGATCATATATGAAATTATTTTCTCTAACAACTTCGTGTGAATACCACAAGAACAACATTTCCATACACAAGTCAAACTTCAATCATAAAATTATGTTTTAGTCCAAACACTCAATTATGAGTAACCAATTTATAATTAAAGAACTAATAGGTTTTGTGTAAAACATTATTTAAAATAGTCTAAAATTAAGATTCAACAAAGAAATTTAAAGATATTCACTAGTGAACATGAATTTAATCCATTAAATTAAGTAATAGTAGAAGACTCAAATAATCAAATAAGACTATTACAATGGCCAAAAAGGAAACAAACAACAAAAAATGATGTGTTACTTGTAAAGGAAGGCACATAAGGTTTAAGTAAGAATCACCCGACTTAACTCAAGAATCAAGATAAGACTCCAATAAGAATATGAAGAAAGAGAGAAACTAAGACAAGGGAATTGAATGAAAATCCAAGGTGGAAGAGTTTAAGAGAAATTCAAAAGCAAAAAGGGAAATCATGGTTAAGGAAGTAGTGTTCCATCCTTCTACACTCCCTTCCATGAAGATCCAATTTCCAAAGGGAGTAATCCCATCTTTAAACTCTCCCTCATTTTCCATAAATTCATTTGTCTTGTTTCCTTCTCAAACGTTTTGTACTCCATCTCATTCCACTATTTTACACTCCTCAAAATATTTTGCCACAACACACTTTGACTTTAAAATTCTTTTCAAAAATCACATAAGTCAAAGTATAAGACACTCCTCTTGTGAAGTGGGCCAAATATCACATTTTTCCAACTTTAAAAGCCTATTTTCACTCGTCTAGCTCAAACCCTAACCCTGGTTTTTGCATCTCTTAGGGTTTATGAACCAGTGAGGGTGTTCGAGAAGTTCCTCCGTTGAAACGAGAGAGAGAAACCTCAAATCCACCAAATATTTGATTTTCCGCTGTGAGTACGACGTTTGACGGCCTTGCATGGAGTGTCCACCAATCAGAACACGGTTCTACGAAGTGCAACTCATCAGATATAGTAGTTTTACATCATATTGACATAAATAAATCATGTTAACATATATACTTTGTCAATATTAATATAAAAATACAGTAAAACAATAAAATTTTTCTAATATTCCATATAAAATTTTCAGTGTGGAAAATACGAAAAATATCATAAATAATAAAAAATTATTTTGCTAGATACCAAGTCCAGTATATTTTGATATGCATAAAAACAATTATTGAACATTGACGAGACAGACAAAAACAAAGTACTTATCTATGATTCCACCAATAAAACAACATAAATACTATTTTGGAATTTTACTATAAAAAAATATTTACGTAATAGACTAATATGCATATTAAATATTATAGATACTGAACTCATTACTTTGTCTTCATTTTAAAAATTTTTGGAGATTTGAAGATAACTCCTTTCAAGGTTAACAATGATTATCGGTGGTGGGAACTGAGTTGTATATACATTTACAACTCATTCTTTTATCGATGATATATTTACACAGAAAAAATATAACTCATTCTTTTAAAATTGAGTTGGTTGTGTAAATGTATATACATCTCGCAATGAAGGAAACTTCCATTCCAAAAACTCCTCACCTCCCATTCCAAGAGTGACCGTTATGTATATTTTTCTCTGTCATGTTCTTTTATCAAGTTTTAATTTAATTGAATTTTTTCTTTTACCATGAAGATAATATTAAATCTCTTCACAATTAAATTTATTATTATGAAATTTCTTCTCTTATCAGGTTTTATATTAGCTAACTTTTCTCTTTTACTGCAGACACAATAGTTGAATTTGCTATTTTTAATTTCCATTATTTCTTGTTGATATATATTATTTAATCTCACATCAAATAACTTCTAGCTTAGAATGATTGCACAACCACAGTATTCATAGTTATCAAAATGTAACATTTCAAGTGAGCAATTAAATACATTAAGCAAATAATAAATTTTATCTATTTTGAACAATTTTTTTTTCTTTCAACACTTTTGATTATAATATTAAAATCCATTTTCGAGTGAAGCTCAGTGCAAACACACTCCAGTAGAAAACAATTATACTCTAATGAATTTATTAACAAATTTAACTAAAAGTGCATCTTACGTAAACATGGAAAATAAGTGAAGAAAGGTTACACGAAATAACCATTATATTGATTATATATTAAAAGCATGAAACATATCTAAGCTTGACAAATACTAATTCATAAGTCATAACAACCATTTAAATATAAAAAAAAAAACATTTTTATTTAATTTAAAGTCCTGAATCGAAAGGAACACCAGTATTATGTATCCAAGAGTTACCATCAATAAAGTTTTTAACAGTAAAAGGTTTAGCCTGAGATTCATGAGTGAAAACATGGTAACCCTTCCAGTTGACCCTGTGGACAGTGTTGGAGCCAGGACCACTGTTTGCATATTCTGCATAGAATAAAGTGTCATCAAACTTAGGTGAACCTTCCCATTCCATCCAACCAGCAGGGTTGATGAAACTGTCAAGTGAGGTCTTCATGAACACTGTTCTTGAGTAATTTTTCCAAGGTCTGCCAAGGTATGCTTTCACAGAACTAGGGTTGAAGCCTGGGGCACCAATGACCTTGGAGTTGTGGATGATGATTCCACTGGATGCCTCAGGATTAGTTCTACCTTGAGCAGTGATTACTATGGTAGAGGTGTTTATTGCATTTCTTGCATAAATTGTGCAATTTTGCAATACTGCAGCAGCATCATTTCCAAAGATAAAGTCCACTGTGCCGTAGATGTCACATTCTTTGTAAAATTGCTTTCCCGCTTGAAGACATAAAGTGTATTGATAACCCTCAAAATCACATTTGTAAAATACTGACCTATCTGAGGTGAAAAGCATTGCTACTGCTTGATGACTTGCTGCTCCTGCAGTATTCCTAAATGTGATGCCTTTAGCAATAAATCCATTACCCGTAGCAACTGAAAAAAAAAACAACAGAAGAAATTTAGTTATTTTTTCTTTTTCATATACAATTTAGTTGATAGAAACATAATTAAAAAACATATACTTACCAAAAGTCGTTGTATCATGGGTTTGGAAGCCTCCTCCAACACTTCGGTTGCCTGTGATTATGGTTTTTCCAATACCATCTCCCACAAGCATTACATTAGTTGATTTTACCTCAACTCTTTCATCGTAGACTCCACCT
>Ga0214544_1007209_pt1 | contig 19746 bp, 10 predicted proteins | sample CNSS3metaG_FD_160074 | JGI IMG/M metagenome (GOLD analysis project Ga0214544, IMG submission 160074) | Root nodule microbial communities from cowpea collected in UCLA plant growth center, Los Angeles, California, USA - CNSS3 | ecosystem: Host-associated > Plants > Roots > Nodule | place: USA... | reverse complement strand
TTGTTCTCTTTGTCTTCCAATGATTTGCATAACATCAACTTGCCTACAAGGATGAGATATATGAAGCTAACACAAGTTTCAATTCAAAATGATTCACAGAAAAATTTCAGTGAAAAAGAACCTGGAATCAAGGGAAAATCCTTAGAGAACACCACTTGTCAAAGACAAAAATATTGAAAACTAAAGGAAGGAAAATAAGAGATGAATAAGATTTTACTACCCACCTAAAAAAGAAACGATTTTTGTCAAGAAAACATGCAGTAAAAGCAGTTATTATAAACACGAAAATCATAGAAAACATCGAAAACAGAGAAAGGCAAGGTTTTTTTTCGTTGTTGGCAAACCAACCTGACTTTACATTGGATGAAACTCTATAATCTGATGACTCCCATCTACACCAGCAATTACCCATTATAACAAATCCAAACACACCCTTTGCAGCAGAAGCAGCTCCTTCAGCAACCCCTCATCACAAAAACCAAACTTTTTAAACTTTTTTTCTCTTTTTTGTGTGCTGCTGCTATCTGACTCCTGAAGAGACAAGGGTTAGATTTAGGAGGAAACAGAGAGAGGAATGAGAAAAAGAAGGAAATAGAGAGTGATGAAATGTGAAAGGGGACATGGGTTTTGGTGACAGAAAGGTAAGAGTGGCAATGATGTTGATGAGGTGGGTGTTGGCTTGGCTATGGGGGAAGATGGAAGGGCCCACATCGACTGGGTTGTAGTGATTCAAAATGTGGCTTGGTGCACTTTGATGCTAGTGCGCACATAGAAGGTGCATGTTTTTGATAATGCATACCCACCAATCTTTTTCCATCACTCTCTTTCTTCTTTCTCTTTCTCTTTGTCTTTCTTCACACTTCTCTTCTTCTCTTCCACACACAAACTTGCAACCACCACACTCAACCATCCTTTTTCTTTCTCCTTCAATCAAATATTTTTTTCTTCTTTCCTCCTAATCCAATCAAAAGAGATTAATTTACTAAAAAGAGCTTAATTTCTTTTTAATATTACCAATCTCAGTCTGTTTTTACAAAAATTATAGATAGGGTTAAGTCGTGTTTTATATACACGACTTCATTATATTGAGGTTTTGTATGTTTAAGATTAAAGTTTCTGAAAGTATTAGCGACTTCAATATCATTTATTTTATATATGATTCAAATGAAGTCGAAATTCGTATACACGACTTATCTCTAACTGTAATTTTTCTAAAACGAGTAATATGAAAAAAATATTAATCCATTTTTGTAAATTAATATGAAAAGATCATCACTCATAGTTTTTTTCCTTCTATTAGTATCATCACTTTCATTAAATCCTTCAAACAAAAATATGTCTATAATTATTGTGTTCATATTGTATTTTTTTCCCCTTTTTTCTTATTAAAATGTTTCTCTTACAAGATGATGCATGCACTTTTATGGTACATTTAATAATCTTTATAACAAATGTAGGCGAAAAAAACATATCCCTACTAATTATCATGCTATATTACATTCTTTGCCTTATTTGTTTATTCAAATGCTTTTCTTAGAATATACACTTTATTGATCCTTATTAACCAATGACATTTAATGATTATATATATATATATGCATGCACTATATAATCAGTCCAAAAATCCATGTACTATATAATATTAATTTGTATTCTGCATTATCTATTTGTGTATATACTAATGTTTCAACTGGTGTCTGGACGGTGATGTATGTGTTTTGATAGGTGTAAGATAAAAACATTATCTTTTAAAGTAAATGTAATAATTATACAAAAAAAAATAATATTTTTACATTAATAGGATAAGTTACAGATCTAAAAAAAAATTAGGATATGCATGTACAGTGTTTTTAAAGGAAATACTTTCAAACAAAAGAAAAATAAAAATTGAGTGTGTTTTTAGTTTTAGGAAGCAACTGTGAGGATAGTTTGAATTTGAAGACTGTTAGATTAATTTATTTCACTTAAAAGAAACTTAATTCCTTGTGATCGAATTATTCTTTTTGTTTCTCAGAATAAAATTGATTTCACTTAAAATTCTAATTGTTTTATAAAGGTATGAAAAAAGGTATTTTCAGAAGCCACAATCAAACAGTGGTCATGCATCCCCATTTACCAACTTTTGCCTAACAATTTTGTTTTGCACTAATTCTCACTTTATTACTCAATATATATATATAATAACGTCGAATTTTATAATTAGTAGACAGAGACATTTTATAATAGGTTAAATGTACTGTTTGTGTGGATTCTAGAATTAACCTTGATATGGCTAACTTAAACAAAAAATAAAAACTTTTTTATATTTGTTAGAAAATCGTCATAAAAAAAATATTTTTAGGACAATTTTTCATAATTCTCATGCAAAATTCTTGAAAAATACCATTTTCACTTCATTTTCTATTTTCGTTGAGGTTAATAAAAAGATGATGATAATTTATGTCCTATGAAATTTGGTATTGAAATTTTGAATACATTGATGACACACGATTTTTGTAATTCTAAAGGAACTTAACCAGAGAAAAAGTGAACTTGACATTGTTTGGGTTATGAATAAATATATAGCTGATAAAGAAATAAATATATTTCCTTTCTAACATTTTCTGATTTCGATTCTAGTCGTTAAAAAATTAATATACTATTTTTATTTTTAATTTGGAAATACAATTGTAGTTAAAAAAATAACTATTTAAAAAATAGTTAAATATGTTTTTGTCCTTCAAGTTTTAATAAAATTTAGAATTAGTCATTTTTCAAAAATTTTGACCAATTTAGTCATTCATTCTTAAAAATGCGTGAATTTAATTTTTTTAACCAAATTTTATTAAGTTTTTCTGACGTTTAAAGCGCATTTCTTGATAGTATTTGAATTGTTTATACTGTTTGACATATTTTTGCTTCGATGTTAACTCAAATATTATCCTAAAATGTGTTTAAAATGTTAGATAAACTTAACAAAATTTGGTAAAAATAACTAAATTCACGCATTTTTAAAAATGAATGACTAAATTGATATAACATTTTAAGGAGAGATTAATTTCAAAATTCACTTAAACTTGAAAGACAAAAAACGTATTTAACACTTTAAAAAATAATAACAAAGTTAGCTACCTATCTGTATGATTTTTTAAGACTTAAAATAAGGTTTGATAATGATTTTAAAAATTCTAAAAGATGATTTTAAAAGTAAAAGCAAGACTTATTGATAATTTTTAACTTAAATATGCATTTTTAGAATACTTCGTGAATATCAGATCTAAGTAGAAAATTGTAGATGACAAAATTGGTGAGGTCTATCCTCATTGTTTTTCCACCGAACAACCAGAGTAGAGCAACCCCAAACCATGTACATTTTTTTTTTATATATATTATATTTGAAAATAAATTTTATTTATTTAAACTAAAATCACTGGAATTTTTATATTATAGAATTCCAAAAATGTAAATATGTAATTAGATTATAATTTAAAGTATAAATATCAGCATAAACATGAATATAGATTTGTTAATGATATATATATTATATTAATAAGTGATGATATTACAATATTCTTAAATTAATATATAAAATAAAATTATAATAAAGTAACATAAATGAAGAAAATTTTAGAAGATAATGGTAGATAAAAATGAAAAAAAAAAATATAGTTTTATGAAAAGTTTTGTTAATTATATTTAAGCTTTTGACCAAAATTTATATGATATAATGTGAACCAGATTGTTTTAGCTGAGATATTGTGGAGGTGTTTAACTCTGTTTAACATATCTTGACTACAACTAATTTTTTAAATAATTCAAATAAAACTAAAAACATACAAATGTATTATGTTACTGAAACACGTCAAATACACGATTATGAAATCCAAAAGAATTTTTACGTGTGAATTGATTTAAGCGATGCAAAGAGTAATAGTTTTCAAAAAACAAAAAAACATATTCGTTCTTAATATTTATATGAAAGTATATTCAAACTCCATGCATCTAAAATAAAAAATAAAATTTTAGACATGGTAATACTGAGTAAAATTATTATAAAGTGAGGGCTCAACATTTTTTTTTACATTATATAATTTGTCAATATATATTTATTTAATGGAGCAATAGTATTCATTGAGAAATAAACATATATATTAGACCTAAAGACTTTAACAACAAGGTCCCATGGTCTAGTGGTTAGGACATTGGACTCTGAATCCAGTAACCCGAGTTCAAATCTCGGTGGGACCTTTTTTCCTATTCGGTGAGAAATATGATCGTATGATTTTTTTCAATTGAAATAGTATGTTCTATAACTATTTTTTTAATTGGGAATTGATTTTTAAAGTACTGAATTGAAAATTTATTCGTCTTGTTCAAATTATTTTCAAGATTTAAACATCAACATCTTCACTCAAATTTTAAAAAAAAAAAAAAAACAACTACGTAACCACGAAGAGGAGTGAAATTTAACATAGACATTGTCATTTGTTAGCAGAGTGGATACATGCCTCTTCCATTTCCTCCCCAACACGTGCAAGTGTTGCGTGCTCTCCTTCACTGCACTGTGAACAAAGAACTTCGCAAAGGTAGAGTTTTGCACGCTCGCATTCTCAAAGACGCTTCTTTCTCCTTCACTCACATCGCCAACGCCCTCATCAACCTCTACGCCAAGCGTGGTCACTTCGCAGAAGCCAACCTCGTGTTCGACAACATCGTCCACAAGGACGTCGTCTCATGGAACTGTCTCATCAATGCATTCTCCCAACAGCAAGCTTTCGCGTCTTCTTCTCACGTTATGCGCCTCTTTCGCCGTATGATGGTCTGCACCACCGTCCCCAACGCCCACACCTTCACCGGGGTCTTCACTGCCGCCTCCAACCTCTCCGACGCCGGCGCCGGTCGCATGGCCCACGCCCTCGCCGTCAAAACGGCCTGCTCAGATGACGTTTTTGCGGCCAGTTCGCTTCTCAATTTTTACTGCAAAACGGGTCTCGTTGCCGAGGCCCGTAAGTTGTTTGACGAAATGCCTGTGAGGAATGCGGTTTCTTGGGCTACCATGATTTCTGGGTATGCTTCTAAGGAGTTTGCTTATGAGGCTTTTGAGCTTTTTGAACTCCTGCGTCGTGAAAAAGAGGGTGACAATGAAAATGAGTTTGTGTTCACTGGTGTTCTCAGTGCTTTGACGTGTCACGTGCTTGTGGACACTGGAAGGCAGGTTCATTCTCTTGCGGTGAAAAACGGGTTGGTTTGCTTTGTCTCTGTGGGTAATGCTCTTGTGACGATGTATGCGAAGTGTGGGAGCTTGGAGGATGCGCTCAAGACTTTCGAGTTGTCGGGGAATAAGAATTCGATCACGTGGTCGGCTATGGTTACTGGTTTTGCTCAGAGTGGGGATGCGGATAAGGCTTTGAAACTGTTTTATGATATGCATCACTCTGGAGTTTTGCCCTCTGAGTATACTCTTGTTGGGGTGATCAATGCTTGTAGTGATGTTTGTGCTATTGTGGAAGGGAGACAAATGCATGGTTATTCCTTGAAGCTGGGGTATGAACTACAGCTGTATGTTTTGTCGGCTTTGGTGGACATGTACGCGAAGTGTGGTAGTATAGGGGATGCTCGGAAGGGTTTTGAGTATATTCAACAACCTGATGTTGTTCTTTGGACTTCAATCATAACGGGGTATGTACAAAATGGGGATTATGAAGGTGCTTTGAATTTGTACTGTAAAATGCAGATGGGGCGAGTTATCCCCAATGATTTAACTATGGCGAGTGTTCTAAAGGCTTGTTCTAGCTTGGCGGCTTTAGATCAGGGAAAGCAAATGCATGCCGGGATTATTAAGTATGGTTTTAGCTTGGAAGTTCCCATTGGAAGTGCTCTTTCTGCCATGTATGCAAAATGCGGAAGTTTGGATGATGGATGCCGCATCTTTTGGAGGATGCCTTCTAGAGATGTAATTTCGTGGAATGCAATGATATCTGGACTTTCTCAAAATGGTTGCGGCATTGAAGCCTTGAAGTTGTTTGAAGAGATGTGCTCGGAGGGAACAAAGCCCGATAATGTCACATTTGTGAATCTTCTCTCTGCTTGTAGTCATATGGGTTTGGTGGACAGAGGGTGGGTTTATTTTAAGATGATGTTTGATGAGTTTAACATTGCTCCTACAGTAGAGCATTATGCTTGCATGGTTGATATCTTGAGCCGTGCTGGACAACTCAATGAAGCAAAACAATTCATTGAATCAGCAACGGTTGATCATGGTCTATGTCTGTGGCGCATATTATTAGGGGCCTGTAAGAACCACCGTAACTATTATCTTGGTGCTTATGCGGGAGAGAAACTAATGGAGTTAGGCTCGCCAGAATCGTCTGCTTATGTATTGTTATCGAGTATATATACGGCTTTAGGAAAATGGGAAGACGTGGAGCGTGTCAGGGGCATGATGAAGACTCGAGGGGTGACTAAAGAACCTGGTTGTAGCTGGATTGAGTTGAAAAGTTTGACCCATGTATTTGTTGTTGGAGACAATATGCACCCACAAATTGATGAAATAAGGTTGGCGTTAAAACTGTTAACCAAGCTAATGAAAGATGAGGGATATCAACCCCTTCTTGATCCATTACTTCCTGACATTATCAGTGATGATTTGAAAGGTATTATTTGATAAAAGTTCCCATCTGTACCAATCAATATTTACAAGTAATCTATGCAGTAATTTTTCTTTTTGTTGTTTGGGTTAGACCTTTGGGGTATGGTATAATTCTACTGTTAAAAAAGCCTCTTAGTAACTGTATTGAAAATTTGAGATAAATACGATCTGCATCTGAACCAGCATATTCTGTTTTCAAACTTTTTTGCTTCTCCTGCTTGCCTTTTCTTCTTGATATATTAGTTTTATAATTTATTCCAATTCTTAACTTTCTTTATTTTCACTTTACATTCATTTACCTTATTCACGTAGATCAAGAAGGCAGCGATGAGATACAACTCAGGGTTTGTGGTGGCTTTTAGCAAGATTGTGGAGATCATCAACTCATGCCCAATGTATATTGTTGTTCATTATATTCGGAAACCTCTCTTTTATGGTCCCCTTTTTGATATCAATTCGTTGATTGAGATATTTGAAGATATTTGAAGCAAGTTCTGTTATGGTGAGAAGGAGAGGGAGAGATTTAATAGGATTTTAAATTATTTTGTTGGGACTCACAATTTCTATAACTTCACCACCCGAACAAAAGTGCAGGACCCTGCTGCTCGTCGTTACATTATTTCATTCAATGCTAACACTACTTTTGTAGTTGAGGGCATTGAGTTTGTAAAGTGTGAGGTCGTGGGACAGAGCTTCATGCTTCATCAGATACGGAAGATGATGGAGCTGGCGGTGGTAATAATGAGAAATTGTGCACCAGAATCACGTATCAATAAAGCTTTGCAGTAGTGAGTACAACTTCTATTGTTTGTGTTATCTTTAAGTTTTCATTTGAAAAGCTGTGATTCTCATTGGATGCACTTTTTTTACTTGTGTTTTCTTAAACGCAGGGATGCCAACATTAATGTGCCTACTGCTACTGAGGTTGGATTATATCTGGACGAGTGCTTCTTTGCTTCATATAACCAGAAGTGGAAAGATAGCCATGAAGAGGTGTTAATGAAAGCATATGAGAAAGAAGCTGAGGAGTTCAAAATGAAGTACATATATTCCCATATTTCTTCCACGGAGCAAAAGGAAGGAACTGTTGCTCTTTGGTTGCATTCTTTAAACCATAGAAATTATCCAGATCTGCGTGATGTCAATGAGGAAGCCATCACCGATAACAAGAGTGTTGATCCTGAAGAAGCCATTTCCGATCACAAGACTGCTGATCCTAAAGAAATCACCAATAACAAGAGTGCTGATCCTGAATAACCCATCACTGATAACAAGAGTGCTGATCGTGAAGAAGCCATCTCTGATAACAAGAGTGCTGATCCAGGGCAAGGCATCACTGATAACAAGAGTGCTGTTGATCCTGAAGTAGTAGTGACTGAGTGAGCTGTGTTTCCAATTGTTTAATGTCAACCTCTTCTTTCTAATTGATTTGGGCCTGACTTTTCACTGCATACAATTGATTGTTACATATCTATCTCCCCTGCTTCGCAACATATACAATCTACAAAGTATGTGATTTGGTTCTGAGTCCATCACTCGGTGAAGACACTAAAAAGAAATAAAAGGATATATGTTATATTTTGTTATTTTTTCTTAAGTCTACAATATGATATTTACTTATTAAGCCATGTCTGAGCAATAACCATCTCCTTGTGCTGTAAATTGAGATCCATTGCAAAAGAAACGCCTATATCATTGCAATTCTAACTATGATGATATGACTCGTGAATTATGTTTGTTTGTTTCACCTTCTATTTAAAGCAATTGCAAACCTCGTCTATCTTGCAGGTTAATACATGTTTTGTTGTAATGTCGCGATTTAAACTTGCCATGCTATATTTCTTTCTGGGGCCTACAACCGATAATGCTTTGTTTGTATTCATGGATTTTAGACAATGTATTGATAATGTTAAGTAAGCACAAGTTACCTATTTGTATGTTATTTACTAATACACGTTATCAGCTCTTTTTGGTGCCTCTGCAAAAGTCAGACATCGACCTCCTACAATGATTCTAATCACAAATGCTCTATAGGTACAATGTTGTGATTTTTTTTTTCTTGGGCATACATTGAAACCGAAGCTCATACCATATAGAAAGATGTGGAACTTTAATCTTTGCTTGTGAAAAGTAATTTAGAATGTCAACCACCCTATTATATTTGTTCTGCTTGCCGAACATGAGTTTTGTTCCCACATTACCTATCATTTAATTCGAGTGTATGAAGGTGATGTGTTACTTTTATTTCATACCTCTGGTATGTTCTTCGTGCATTACAGATTTTCTATCCAAACACTACCTAAAGCTTACCAGCCAGCAATTTTGTCTTATTTTCAAGCCCTGATCATTTCCACAATTCTTGGATTCTCTACATGTCCGCTTCATCTAAATTATACCTCCCAAATAAGAGCCCAAATAAAAAGATTTCATCAACAAAACCTCTTCCAAAGCAAGCTTTCACACTAACGAAATCGGTAAAACCATTACTTAGAAAGTCATTTTTTTTAGAGCATGAACTAAAATTCATTCCAATCAACAAAAAACAGACTTTTTTTAGAGCATGAACTATACAGATGACACAATTGGTTTCTACCAAGACCTAAAGGTAAAGCTCACTTTTAAGTGAAAATGGATGCACGCTCATCCTTTACACCATTTGTTAGAGGCAAAAGCTGGTCTTAAAATGCTTTGCAGCAGCAGCACACCACAAAAACAATGAGTTTAGTTTCTAAATTTAAATTACAAAGTATATAGATGAAAACCACGGTTCTTCATAAGTATCGTAAACTCGCGCAATTCTACAGATAAAACTATAGTTTGACAACCTTGCACATGACCACTCCATCTGACAGGTTCATCCGGCACAAACCTCATTAACAGAAAATACACCAGTTGTTTGAAGTCAAATAGCTTTACTGATACACAACGAATAAACTATCTATCGAATAATTCGCAAGCGGTATATAATCAGTGATTATAAATCATAAATATAGGAAAACAACGAGTACAAATTCTAAAATCTCTCTTTCCAAATAATAGATGTTATTAACAATGCATGATTAATGACAATAATCTGTTGGGAATGGAACCATTAAATCCATAAGAGGAAAAGTCAATTTCTTATACAACAATCTAAAACTCACAATAAAACAGTAGCGACACCACCAGTACACAGATTCCTCAATCAGTTTCTACCAAGAGGAAGAGACCTACAAGAATATGTTTCTTTAAATTCAGACTTCTTAGACGAAGTGAAAATGGACGCATACACATCCTTAGTAGCATTCGCTGGTGCCAAATCCACAGCCTTGAAACGCTTCGCAGAAGCAACACCACCATTCAAACCAACTTTGCCATTAGAAACCTTTCCATTTCCTTCCACCTTAGCCGAAACCCTCTCCACAGCCTTAACATCAACACCATGCTTAGTACCACTCAACCTACTCCCTTCCAAACTCACACCATCATCACTATTCTTAACCTTCCGATTCTTCTTATCCCTTATCTTAGCCCTCTCCTCCTCCATCCTCTCTCTCAGAACCGCCACCTCCTCATCAGTCCCATTGAGCACGATCTTATCAACGTCAGCATACTCCTTGTGACAAACCAAACACGACGAGGACTTAACCTCCCTCAGAGCCCTGGCACTCAAAACATGCCCACAACTTTTCAGCGCGAAAAACCTATACTTTCCATTGAATTCAAGCCCCGCAACGGGGCACTGAAACTTTGCCCCATCATCAGAGCCAGGAATCGGACAAAGTTGAATATTGATCATGTCTTTCAATCCCTTGATGTACCCAAATTCTTTCGGAAGCTTCTTCCCCAGTAAAGCTTCCACCAGCGCTTCCTTGTTGAATATATTCCCCAATTTGTCGATCACGCAGGGCTCCCTCAGGGGCTCGTTTGAGAGAGAGCAATTGTGCCACTTCGAGAGCCGCTGTTCGTGGGGGTCCACCTTATCTGGCTTCTTCTCAGCGTACATATTGAGGTAGCAGTCGCGGGACTCGGCTCCGGTGGCTCCGCCGTCTCCACCACCGCCGAGGAGGCGGGGCCGTAGGGAGAGGGTGGAGAGAGGCGCAATTCTCGAGAGAAGGGTTTCGTCGGGGAGGGGCTTGCCATTGAGGGTGAAGTAGAAGGACTGGTGTGATTGGGGGAAAAGGCAGTGCTTGACATCGGAAAGTGTTCTGTGATTGATCGTGGATTGAACGGAAATTCCGAGGTCCGGTGACTGCACCAGGATTTGGAGCGACTTTGGATGCATTTGGAACGATTTTCTAGGGTTTGTGATGTGGAATTGGGGATCGAAAGAGTGACCGATTGGGGTTTTCCGATGACCGAAACAAACCCTAGAAGAAGGATATAAGATTGGTGTAGTAACCGACGTTGATGATGGCTTTGGTTCTGATTTATATATATTTTTAAGGTTTTTTTTCTTCTCTTAAGTCTAAATATAATTTAAGAGTGCTTTTTATCTTTTAAAATTTAAATTAATTTGTTTATCTCTAAAATTTGAAAAATATTGAATTTGGGCCTGTTAATTTTGATTGTTGAAATGAATATTTTGAATGAAAAATTATATGTGACTACATATTTGATAACAAAAGTATCAAATCAAAAATTAAATATCTTATGAGTTATTTATATCATTTGTTATGTATTCAAAATGTTTAAAAGAAGATATAAGATGGCAATTAAAATAAATATTTTAAAATATGATAAGTAAAAAATAATTTCAAATTTAGAGAAAAAACAAATGTATCCTAAATTTAAGTGATTAAAAAATATTTAGATTATTTTTGTTTTGGTTTATAGTTTGAGCACTTTTGAAATTTCATGGGCTAATGTAGTGATCTTTTATTCATCAAAACTAGGAAAAATATAGGTGTTTTGTCTGTTCATCTTTTTTTAAAAAAAATCACCTAACTTATTATTAAAAATAAAAATGAATTGTTTGAAATATATTTCTTTATCTTCCTTTTCCGATGTAAAAATTAAATATAACAGCTGGAGGAAGTTGATAACCTTTTATATCTTATCTATATAAAAAAATAGTTAAAAAATATTGTGTGCAAAATCTTCATTAAATAAAAGTAAATAATAATGATCACAACACAACATATTAATCATAAATATCATTCTAAATAACTTTATTTTCAGGATCTATTATTAAAAGAAGTACTCTTAAGAGTTTCTTTTAACAATGATATGTTGAGAAGAAAAGAGAAATTATTATTTTTTATTTTGTATCATATTTTAAATTTATTTTTAATATTTGTTAAAAAATAGTAAAAAAAACATTGTATCACAATATAAATTGTTTGTTCTAAATCTAGAATATAATTTATATGTTAAAAATAATTATTCTCATAAATTTTAATTTAATACATTAACATGTTTTTAATTTAATGCATTTTAATTTAATTTTCTTTTTAGTGTTGTATGACAAACCCAATCCATAGTTTAATATATTGTATCTGACTTTTATTTAATTATATTATTATTTTCTATGTTAAGATTGTGTATGAGATCGATAATCTTTCACCTGTTTAATTGATACTTGATCAATATAAAAAAATATCTTTGAAACATAAAATTTTAGGAATACGCCTAATTGAAATTATTGCTATACGAATAGGTTAAACAAGTGACTTGTAATCTCAAGCTTATTAATGTATTATAGTGATTAACAAACTGATTTAATAAATTAAAATTTGGATAATTAAGTAATTGGAACATACAATTTGAATATAAATTCATACACAATCACTTACTCAGTATGTATTCCAAATTCTAGTAAGGGTATAACGTTGGCTATGAGTGAAAATGTATGTATATTTTCAAATCTATAATTTTACTAAGCATTCCTCTGATATTATATGGGAATATAAGTGAATCTAAGTCTCGCGTTGAGTAAAAATGAGGAAGTGAAACATTATATATAAAGATCAAGACCCAAAAATCTATTTTTTAAATTTTTTTATTAATTCCTTATGTAGTTGGACTCATGTCTCATTAATATTATATGTCTCCCTATCCTTTCTCAATAGACTCATCAGTGGTATCAAAACCAATGATTTGTCTTGGTGATTGATTCATATGAGTATAATATGATATGTGCATCAAAAGTCTTATCGTACAGATTCCATATTATATTCATATGAATGAGTTATCAAAACCAAAATAAACTTTTAGTTTGATACTACTAATATCTTTTTTTTCAAAAGAATTTATTGAAAAAACACACTATCAATTAGACATGAGTAAAATTTGCATGAATGATTGACAATACCTCCAATCTAAAAATCATAAGACAATACATTTATAACTTTTCTTTCTTACGTGTTATTCAATTTTTTCACTTTTACTTGATATTAGATTCAGACACAATTAAATTCTCAAACACATGTCAAATCAATAAGAAAATGAATTATATCACAATTCAAAATAAACTCTTTGAAAGTTATGGTCTTCTCTTATGGATTACCTTCTTTCCAGTTTTCTTCTCGGTTTTTAATGGAATTAAAATCCTTTTTTTACATATTCAGCTACCCATATCCTTCCAGAGCTTATTTTTTCCAATAAGTTATAGAAAACATAATGTTAATTATATAATGTATTCTACATAGAACATGATCTCCTCGAAAACTTGTAGATAGTATTCTACTATCACCCCCACAAATTATTTGCTTTCTTTTAGAGTTTCTAGGTTTTCTTAAACTTATGTGTCTATATATAGATGTACCAAACACTAAGGTAGACACTTTTAGTCATATATTTTATTTTGTTTCAATAAAGATAGTATTATTTTTGTTCTTGGCTTATGCCTTAGGTTTTTATAAAGATTAACATCTTTGTGGCAAATATTCACTTGATTTATATCAAAGATTAACTCTAATTCTTTTACTCTCATACTTTACCTCTTCATTACTATTTTTTTCTCTGTCTTTCCATTTTACCTCATCAAAACTTTATTTAGATTAAACATAAATAACTTACTTTTAAAATGTAAATTTAATTACAAAAATTAAAGAGTAAGATTTTCTAATTTTGATATTTAAAGATTAAATAAAAATAATTATTTAAAAATAAAAATTATGCAGAACACAAATAAATAAACACTCACACACATATTAAGCCTAAAAGAGGTCATAAATAAATAGGGGGTAAAAATGGTATGCTTACAAGAAGCAAAAACACAACAAGTTAGTGGGGGAAAATGTTAAGCAATATGCGGCGATATTGATATTGAGTGGATTGAAAAGGAGGCTGAGAATGGGGTAGGAGGGATTCTAACAACATGGCACAAAGAGTATTTTAAGTGTGAAAGATACATTAGGGGTCAAGGATTCTAAGCAATGTTTGATAGAAGTAAGGAAAAAATAGATACAATTGTGATGAACATCTACTCACCATGTCAGCTAAATAGAAAAGGGAAGTTATGGAAATAAACATTACTTATAAAACAATTAAGTCAATGTAAGTTGTGGTGTATATTTTAACTCAGTTAGGAAACATGAGAAAAAAAAGTTTGAGTGTTGGTTGGTCTAGCAATAAGGAGATGTTAGAATTTCATAAGTTTATACATAAATCTTATGTGAATGGCATACCTATAGTTGGACGAAAATTCACATGGTATATACTAAATGGAACCTCTAATAGTCGCCTGGATAGAATTCTAGTATCAAGTGAATGGTTAGAACAATGGTCACGTAATGATCAATGTATTATAAATAGGGTGATATATGATCATTGTGCATTATTACTTAAGGTGGAATAGATATATTGGAGCCCATAACCTTTTAGGAACCTAGACGCTTGGAATTTCTTTGTTTGGTTCAGTAGCTTTGTGGAAGGCAAGTGGAAGACTTATAATGTGGGTGGGTCTTGGATTTATGCCTTAAAAGAAAAATTAAAAAAGTTGAAATGGAATCTAAAATTATGGATAGAGAAGTATTTGGGCATTTAAATTTAAAGAGGCAGGAAATAATAAAGAATATAATTGAATTATATATGATGGATGATGAAAGTGATCTAAATGATGAGAAGAAAGAGGAGAGAAATAACATGTTCAGTGAGTTACAAGTATTGAGCCATAAACAAGAAGCATTATGGAGACAAAAATTGATAGCTAAGTGGATAAACAAAGTGGATTCTAACTTTAAATATTTCCACTTAGTGGTCAAATGGAGAAGGAACAAAAATGAGATCAAAGGAGTTCAAACCTTAGGGAAGTTGTGTGAGAAACCAGATATTTTAAAAGAGGTTGTGAAGGATTATTTCAAAGAGAGATTAATGAAGTCAACTGCTAGTGAAATTAGACTAGGGAAAGTTTAACTCCAAACCATAACCTCACTAGATAATGAGATGTTAACCCAAACCATTATAGAGGCAAAAGTTAAAGATCGGTATGGATGTGTGAGGACATTAAGAGCCATGGACCAAATGATTTTAATTTGGGTTCATCAAGAAACATTAAGGGGTTTTAAAATAGGAAGTGGTACAAGTAGTAAATGATTTTCAATTAAATAGCTCAATCCCAAAGGGATGTAATGTTTCCTACATATCTCTCATACCATTGAAGGATAATCCCGTTGGCTTGAATGAATATAGACCTATAACATTGGGTTTGACACATATGTCATTGTTGTTGAATCTTATCCATAAATCATTCCTTAAAAAGAACCAACAGTGGTGTTAAAATTGATGATCCATCTTGGTAATCGACTTGGATAAGTATAGTACAATCGGTCATTGTATCAAGTTTTTTAACAAAGGTTTGAAGCAAGCGTGTCTTATTATAAGGGATGGTAATACAACCAAGGATCACTAGCCAAGAGGTACTCGTGATTAAAAATGCTTTCACCTTAGAATGGATGTATCAATCAATGTGGAAGAGATTCACATTCATTGCTATAAAAAAAAGCATGTGATGCATTATTATTTATAAGAGACTCATACTTAAGTATGGGTGTTGATATGACAGAGACTCATACTTGAAAAAAAATGTTAGTAATAATTATTACCACACAATGATTTAATAAAAGTAATATATTATTTTTATTGATTTTTTTGTTTTATCCCTACAAAATTAAATACATAAGATGTTGGCAAAAGAGGAAGATTTAAGTTAAAAAAAAAATTGACGATGACAAGGAATCTCAAGCAAGTATTAGAAGATAATTTGAAGATAAGTTAATTGATGTTTAAAGCTTTCTTGTAATAAGTTAATTATGTTTTGAGTAGTTTAAATTAGCATAAAAACAACATCGAACTCTAAATCTTTTTGGGATCCTTTCATTTTTGTAAAATTTACTGTGATGATCCATTATCACTAAGGATAATCAATTATCCTAAGTTTTGTTCATTTTTTCAGAAAACCCACTGGAATAATCGATTACCAGCTCAAACTTTTGTTTTAGAAAACACACTGGAATAATCAATTATCACTTATGACAATCGATTATTCCTATAAGTTTTGAACTTGTTTGTTCAGTTTGTTGACCTAATTATTTAGACTCTATTTAAAGAATTGCAGTCCAACCTCAAACTTAACTTTTTAAGAATCAAAGTTCAAGTGTTGTTACTGCAAAATGTTTCTCTTACCGTTCTTAAAAATTGCTTTGAAAAGCCTAGTGTAGGTTGAGCGATAACTTTTCCTAAGTGGGTTCTTGAGAGATTGAGTGTTATTGTTGTTGCTAGAAAAGTTTGTCGTCCTCTGTCTGATTCAGAGGAAATGTTTCTTCATCTCTTGTATCTTTAAGAGAGGTGTTTTCTAAACCTTTACTCTATTAATTTGATTGTATTGTGATTATTTTTGTGATTGAGTTAATCTATTTGTTTAAGAGATTAACAATTGAACGTAGGGTATTTTGATCTTAACCAATCTAGATATATGAGTTTATTTTCTTCCCTATACTCTTTAATTATCTAAACTTGCGTTTAAAGGAACTGAAATTTTATTTTAAACAATAAATTTTTGGGGAAATTTTTTAAAAGTAATAATTTTATCAAAAACCAATTCAGTGTCTCTCAGATTTTGTCCATTCACGAATCATTTCAGTGCATGATTATAACATAAGATTTTTTTTTCATGAAAAATTGACCAAAACCATGTTAACAAAGCATTATTTCATAAAGTGTTATTTTTAATAAGTTAGGTATAAAAATGTATTTTTGTGGTTATATTGCAGCGTATTAAAATTCTTCTATGTATAATTAAACAACTCCCACATACTTAGTTTTGCTTCAATTTCACTAAAAAACACAAAAAATAAGGTTACTTCAGTTTTGTAGTCATACCAAGTTCAAAGTTTCTCGTATTTTTTCGTTAAGAAAATAATTGTGTTGATATGTTAGCAAATTTTTAGCTTTAGTTCATAGATAACAACATAAGTGATTTAACGTTTTACCTCTATATATTCATTTAACTAATATTAGGTATAATTTATCGATGTTTCATTAAGTGAAATTTCTATAATGAGTTTGGGGTGCTCCCTCATACTTTTTATTATTTTGTGTTTTATTTTTAATAAATTTTTATGTGATAACAACTGATCGTTGAACTTTTCATTGTCAACACAGCTGGATGTCAAAGTTGACAGCGATGCCTAATATATCATTATTTTTTATTTGGAAGGTTACCCTCGAATTAATGATGTGAAAGATGTTATTGAAATTCAATTAAACAATAACGACAACAACGAATATCAACATTTATTTTTTAACGCATGTTTTATTAATTTTTATAAAAAAATTAAATCAATATTTATTATTTTTAGTTCCTATTCATTAAATAATCTTTATCATTTTATAAAGGAAACTCTTTTATATATATAATTTATCTTTTTAATTTTATCGTTTAATAAACAACAAAATGATTGCTTCTTAAATTAAAATAACGAGTTAAATATGTTTTTGATATCTATATTTTAAGTGAAATTTGAAATTAATCCATCTTCAAAATTTTGAAATAATATAGTCTCCATTTCTATAGATATGTAAATTTAGTCATTTTAACCAAATTTTGTTAAATTTATTTGATGTTTCAAACGCATTTTATGATAACATTTGAGTTATTTATACCACTTAACACATATCCATCATCATAAAACGCGTTTGAAATATCAAATGAAATACTAAATATACACATTTATAAAAAAGACTAAAGTTGTCAAAAGATTTGAAAAAAATTGGTCTTAATTTTCAGTAAAAAGACAAAAAGCATATATAAGCTTAAAATAACCATCTTATTAATTTTATTCTTTAATTGATATATTTATTTTAAGTTTAATCATTTTTTACAACTTAATTATATAATAAAAATTACATATTAATCTGATTATATTGTGATTATTTTTGTGATTGAGTTAATCTATTTGTTTAAGAGATTAACAATTGGACGTAGGGTTTTTTGATCTTAAACAAGTGTTGATTTTCTTCCCTATACTCTTTAATTATCTAAACTTGCTTTTAAAGGAACTGAAACTTTATTTTAAACCACAAATTTTTGGGAAAATTTTTTAAAAGCAATAATTTTATCAAAAACCAATTCAATGTCTCTTGGTTTTTGTCCATTCACGAATCATTTCACTGCACGATTGTGACATAAGAATGTTTTTTTCATGAAAAATTGACCAAAACCATGTTAACATAGCATTATTTCCTAAAGTGTTATCTTGAAAAAGTAAGTTAGGCATAAAAAATATTTTTTTGTGGTTATATTGCAATGTATTAAAATTTTCCTATGTGTAATTAAATAACTCCCACATACTCTTAGTTTTGCTTCAATTTCACTAAAAAACACAAAATTACTTTCAGTTTTGTAGTCATACCAAGTTCAAAGTTTCTCGTATTTTTTCATTAAAAAAATAATTGTGTTGATAAGTTAGCTAATTTTTAGCTTTAATTCATAGATAACAATATAAGTTATTTAACGTTTTACCTCTATGTATTTATTTATCTTATATTAGGTATAATTTATGGATTTTTCATTAAGTGAAATTTCTATAATGAGTTTGGTGTGCTCCCTCATACTTTTTATTATTTTGTGTTTTATTTTTAATATATTTTTATGTGATAACAAATGACTGATGAACTTTTCATTGTCAGCACAGCTGGATGTCAAAGTTGACAGTGGTGCCTAATATATCCTTATTTGTTATTTGGAAGGTTACTCTCGAATTAATGATGTGAAAGATGTTATTGAAATTCAATTAAACAATAACGACAACAACGAATGAATATCAACATTTAATTTTTAACGCATGTTTTATTATTTTTATGAAAAAAATTAAATCAATATTTATTATTTTTAGTTCATACTCATTAAATAATCTTCATCATTTTATAAAGAAACTCTTTTATATATATAATTTATCTTTTAATTTTATCATTTAATAAAAAACAAATTTATTGCTTCTTAAATTAAAATAACGAGTTAAATATGATTTTAGTCTCTATATTTTAACTGGAATTTGGAATTAATCTCTTCTCAAAATTTTGAACTAATCTAGTTTTCATTTCTATAAATATGTGAATTTAGTCATTTTAACCAATTTTTTGTTAAATTTATTTGATGTTTCAAACGCGTTTCATGATAACATATGAGTTATTTACATTATTTAACACATCTCCACTATCATAAAACACTTTTGAAATATCAAATAAAATACTAAATCGACACATCTATAAAAATAAAGGACTTGTTATGAAATAAAGTTAATGATATAGAGAATGACGACATAATAGAGAAGAGAAGAAACAATAGAGAATAGAGAATGAGAGAATAGGGAGCAACTCATCTGTCTATTACTATTGATAGGAAGAGTCTTATTTATAGATACAATATGTAATCCATAAAAGAAACAAATCAACTTAGTTAATACAAATATTTACCATAAAGAGTAATAAATCATATGAGTAAATGTATCAAATCAATGGACAATCATTAATTCATAACACTCCCCCTTGAGTGTCCATTGATAAAGAGTGTGCCTCGTTAAAACCTTACTAGGAAAAACCCTTTGGGATAAAAAACCTAGTGAAGGAAAAAGAGTACAACATTCTGTATTCTTTAATACAATATTGTTCATCACATATTCTATTTCTCCCCCTCA
>Ga0214544_1007208_pt1 | contig 19749 bp, 7 predicted proteins | sample CNSS3metaG_FD_160074 | JGI IMG/M metagenome (GOLD analysis project Ga0214544, IMG submission 160074) | Root nodule microbial communities from cowpea collected in UCLA plant growth center, Los Angeles, California, USA - CNSS3 | ecosystem: Host-associated > Plants > Roots > Nodule | place: USA... | reverse complement strand
TTCTTGCACACACAACATGCAATTGAAATATCAAAACATCTGGTTCGATTGTATACTTGAAGGAGGCTACTGAAAAAGTGAAAGGAGACTATTTGAAAAGACTTCCTTGCATTCTAAGTATTTCTTAAGCCCATTTAGCTACCATAGACATTAAACCAGCTCCGAGCAAAAGAAAAACATTTGCTCCAAGACGGAGTCTGCCACTTTGTTGCATTCTTGGACTCATGAAATCAGCGGCAAGAAGATCAACCAGAGCCATGTATATTAAGATTCCAGCTGAAGCTGCATTAAAAACTCCTTCTACAATAAGAGCAGTTGGACTGTTTTCATCATAAACGCTTGAGATTCCTATGCCAATTCCAATACCCACTGGGGTAGTCAAGGCAAAGAACAATCCCATTACTGTCACAGATACTCTCTTGAAGTTTGCCTACAACAATAAATTATAAGTTAGATCCTTCATCCCTTTTCACTCCAGAGGAGTGAAATTCTCATAAATACACATAAAGTTGCACACAAAAGATACAGAATTATTCACAACTTTTTAAAAGATACAAACAGTCTTTATATGAATTTCTCCCACATAAGCTTATGCTAAACCATTTTTTTACCTAGCAAATATCTTTCAGGCTTCATAGTCAAATTAGGTAAGAAAAGAAAAAATTAATCAGTTTTTGATGTAATTGGAAAGTTATATATGGTCCCACATATATTGTACGAGTGATCAAGCCATTAATTAATCTAATTAAAAAAGTGGATTAGAAAGTTGCCATTACATAGTACCAGATAAAAGAACAGAACTATGTTGTTTGTTCCATACCAACACAACAACACACATGGTCCCGGTCACAAATCATTTCATGGATATTCTTTTGTTCAATTTAAATCAATCAACCAGATTCAACCAGATTCATTTGGATACAGTACCTGAGATATACAGCTTCCAAGTCCCATGCCTTCAAAGAATTGATGAAAAGTCAACGCAGCTACCAGCGGTCTTATTGTGTTAGGACTCTCTGAAGCTCCCAAGGAAATCCCAATAATAACAGAGTGAACAATAATCCCCAACTCCAACACCTGTGTAACAGATCCAAAACCCCGTTGTCAAATAAAGAAACCGAGAATGAAACCCTGATTTTGAAGAAAAAAATTATTTTTGTCCCTTAATCTTATATATATATTTTCATTGACTTAGAGTCTTAATGAATACCTGTGATATGACTCGATGGCGAAGAAGCTGGGAGGATTGATCTTGGGAGTGAACAGGGCCATGAGCATGACCATGCGTTGCATGTGTGTGAAGTTCCACATGCCCTTCGTGCCCGGTCTCTTTCTCCACATCCCCACTCTCAATCTGTACTTCATTGGAATGGTGTTTCTGAAAATAAGCAGTGGCATAAGTATCCACCATGAGAGTCCCCATGGCAGTGCACATTGCAACAAAGCCAGTGAAGGGAAAATCTCCCCATGGATGCTCCTTCAAGCAAGGTGAGGTCAGATTCTCAAAAGCATCGGGTAACACGTGGATGAACCCAGTTGCCAGAATCACTCCTGCAGCAAAAGCCTTTATCAGGAAGAAAATATTTTTTTCCGGACTCAACGCAGGTATCACTTTTCCTAGAAGAGGAATACACACTCCAATTGCACTCGCAACTAATATTGATACCAAAGCTGCTATTTTGTATCTCAAAGCTTTTGTTCTGTCACGATCTTCGTTTTCTTCGTCACAAGTACATTCTGCTACAACTAAGGTCGGAAGTACAACCAAAAAAACGAAAATAGAAGAAGAAAACAAAAACTGTCTGTTTATCTTGAATCTACCCATTATAACCAAAGGAGAAGAATGAGAGAAATTCGAAGAAAGAGAAAAGTAGACTGGAGTGAGAAAAAACTTCCCAGAATGATTTAAATAGGAAACTGTGTTATCTAATTAATTTTAATTAATGTATATAATTTTCATTATAAATGGTAAATCTTTTAACAGAAAAGGAAGATGACATAAATGATGAAGCTATGTCATGAAATGTCGACATGAGTTTGTAACAACCAATGAAAAAAAACTTTGAAAATTTTAAATGCAAAGAGATTTTGAGAGAATAAGAGAAGTGTCTCCATTATGTGGAAACTGACGGCAATGTGTGAAAGAGAAGAATAAAAAAAGTAGAGTCAAGTCAACCTTTTCTGTTTTCATATTTTGATTGAAATCTCTTAAATGTAGGACCAATATAACACGAAAATAAAAGCAAAATGGACCCATCGAATGCAAATATCAAGTAACAAGGTTGAAAATATGAAGTCCAACCTCATCTTTTCTTTTGTATTGTAATGCATGCGTGATAATTAACAAATAAATTATTGAACTTGTTTTATTTTTTATTATTTGACTTGTATGTTTTAATATTTTATATACGGATCATATATTTTTATCATAGAATAATTAATTTTTTATCATTAAATTTAAACAGTTGATTTCATATACCACCAAATATCCATACTAGATTTACTAGCGAAAATTGATGTAATATAGATTATGTAACAGACATTTACTAAGTTAGATATAGATTAACAGTTGGTATATATAGAATAAACGGTGTAATCGGCAGTAATAAAAATAATATACACAATATATATATATATATATATATATATATATATATATATATATATATATATTTATTTATTTATTTATTTAAAAGATGGCAGTTTATTGTTTCAAAATCTTGAAATCCACATTAATTAAATTAGAATTAGAGTTTTGAAAGATATAACTACTAAAAAACTTTACGATGAATAAGTTACGATTAAAAATTAATTAAAAAATATATAAAATATAAAATTTTATGTTATGTTCTTAAAGAAAAATACATGTATAGGAAAATATTATTCTATAAAATTAAGATTTCACACTTAAATAAGTATAAGAGTGGGATAATTTTATCTTATTCAATTATTGAAGATAGCACATGAGAAATAAATAGAAACCAATAGTTTGTCTTCAAAGAGGGAGTTTACTCACTCTGTTAAAGTTTTTATGATCAAGCTTTGTTACTAGAAATAAGTGTAATCATTCATATGAATAAGTAGTACATATTTAAGACCAATGTGAGTCAAACCTAGAACTACTTAGATAAGCTTATCTAATCTTGAACTGTAAAAATATAGGTGTTACAAAACTCTTTAATGAATTAGTTACTTATCTAATCGATTATGAAATGCACTATGGTCACTACAATCAAAACCTAATCACGATAATCGATTAGATAAATTTCCTAATCCATTAATTTTATCAGCAGAGAATTTCTTTTTAAACAAATCTCAATTCGTTACACGGAATACAGAATCAAAAAACTGATTTTAGAGATTGAGAAAAGAGAATTCTTGAGTTTTTGAGAGATTATTCTTTTGGGTGTTCAAGGAGTCTAAGGATGGAATTAATCTTGAAAGATCAAGCTTCTTAATAGGTGTTAGCACAAATTGATTTTGGTGATTTGGTGTTTGAAGATTTGATAAAGATATACATGAAGCCATTATTAAATTAATGAAGGTATGAATATATACTTGATTAGATGACCAAGTAATTTAAAATTATAAAATGATAAACTTAAGAATGCTAAAAAAATTGTATAGAAATATACTTTCATTTTAAGGACTATTCAATTTAAAATTAAAATAAATGGATAAAAGAGTAAAATAACTTATTTGCACGTGTCACTGCTAAGTATAAATAAATAAATGATAAATTAAGAATATCAAATTACTAAAAAATTAACTTTTGAGATACTTGCTAACAAAATAAAATAAACATTGATTATAAAATAAATTTAATAGATAATACATACATATATTTTAAATTATTAAATACAATGGGATTCTATGTATATATGATTAGTGTAATTATTATTAGATAATTTCTATTCAAATTTTACATATTAAAATAGGAAGAATATTCAATGATAAAAATATCTATATTATAATTTGATATAAATATGTTTTATTGTTTATAATTTTTTTACTAATTTTAAATAATAGTATTTCACAAAATAAAATTATAATATGTTTTTTAAGTTTAATTTTAGAAAGTGACTAAGTAATGAAATATCATAAAAGAAAAAAGAAAATATATAAACAAATTTAATTTATTTAAGTATTATTATTTTATGAAATAAAAGTAAAATATATTAAATAATCAAATAATTAGAAATTATATTAAATAATGATGTAATTGTAGAAAAAAAAGTAATACTTTAAATATAAATCATGGGTAAAAACATAAAACTCATCTCTAGAGAAATATGTGACGACAAAAAAAGAAAAAAAATTAAAAATATCAAATGACTAAAACACTAACAATTAGAATATTTGTCAACAAAATAAACATAAAAGATAACTTTCCTAGTATTTTTTTTATATTCTAATGGATAATAGATATTACATAATAAGTTATAATAGTTTTTAATTATTTTGAAATTATATTGATATTTTAGTTAAAATTGTGTGAAGTTTTTAATATGGTTTGTTATGGTTGTTTATTACAGTATATTATTACAATATATTTCTTATTTCATTTTTTATGTGCAATTTAACAATAACAAATTAATGTACTAAAATGTGTATTATAGTTTACAAATTTAATTTTAGTATTGTTATGAATAAATAGATCTGAATATTTAAAATATCAAGTTGTTAAAAAAAATTGTTACAATTTGTCAAATTTTACATCTTTGTTTCAAACTAATAATTTTTAGTACTTAATTTAATTCTAAAGATATCAAATATTGAGTCATTTTTATGTTAATAAATTACTACTTTTTCTTAACATGTAGGTTAATAAAGAGATAATAACTTGTATAATTTTATTATTTAGTATTTAATTAATTGCATGATGTTGATGTTTTTTTTAAACACAGATTCATGTTTTGTGTGTGTTTTTTAAATAAGGATCGATGTTTGTTTGAGTTTTTTTAGGTTAGTAAATATATATTTATTAAAAGAGATTGAAAAAAAAATTTAAGTTTATAATTAAGTTTTATATAAAATTAACATGAATTTTTTTTTTATAAATTTTGAAAGTTAATATATATTTATAATATGTGAAGAGTTGAGTCTCTACAATGAATTAAAAATAATTAGAATGGATTATGTAAAAATATATAGAGTAAACTCATTAAAAATATTAAGCATAAATCATATAGTTAAAAATATTAAGCATAAATCATATAGAAAAAACGTAATGAGTAAACTATATAAAAGTACAAAGAATAGACAACATATAAAAAATGAAAAAAATTAGACTTTTTTAAATATATAGTTAAATGATGCAGAAAAAAAATGTAAAAAGCAGAGGATCTTATGGTATGAATATTACACGAAAAAAAAAATTGTAAACAATAAATTCTGTAAACATAAAAAGGTCAGACAATCTAAAAAATATATAAGGTTTAAACGATCTAAAAATATAAAAATTAGACATAAAAATGTAAAGATATTTATATTATTATTCGTGGCCTTAATTTCATCTCATTTTTTATAATTATCATTTATGTATTTTTTTTAAAGCATGTTAATTTTGTTTAATTATGACTTAAAATATTATGTTTAACTGTTTTAAGCTGATGTTTTTATGCTATACTTAATTTATTTTATTTTAATGCAATGCTTTGTTAATATAAAGGTGAAATTTTAACTTTTGTAAAGTGAAAATAACTTTTATTTAGTGAAAGTAAGATATTTTAGGAGCAAAATTAATGTTTCTAGTTTATTTTAACAGTATTATAAAATTTTAATTATGGTGACATATTTTACATGTCAAAGTAAAAATAAAAATAAAATATTAAATAATAAAATTACATTTTTTTATTTTTGGTATTATAAAAGATTTTAAATTAATTAATAAACATACATAAAGTGTAATTTCTACTATTACAAATAATTAAACAAATAACTACATTGAGTAGAAGAATCCACCTTTTCTTTCCAATAGAAAATGTTTCTATATTTCCTAGCCAAACGAATTAAAAAACTACGAGGGACGTTAAAATATAATCGAAGCACCATCATTAAAATTCAATATATTATATGATTAACAAAAATATTTTCATATATTATACACTTGCAAGATGTATCAAGAAAATAAAGAAGTCAGAAGAAAGTAACAAACAAAAGTTGTTAGGATAGATAGGACAATTTTTCTCAAAACAAGAGCGAGTAAATTGGTTTTACCTAATTTTACATAATTTAATTTTTTTTGAAATAATTTTTAAAAGAATAGCCTGTTAAAAACAATTACGTGATGAGATATTTAAGTAATTTGATTGTTTATACCATGACAAAAATAAGAAGAGAAAAGATAGAATAACCACAAAAGATATTTATATTGGTTTTTGATTTTTTAGAATCTACTTCAGATTCGCTTAGCAAACTTACACCTAGAGTCTTTTTCACTCTGTCTCAAAGATTTGCAAGATTTACAAACTCACTTAGAAAATTTTAACTCTAAGACAAGAAAAACACTTAAACAAAGTTATACACAACTTGCATCAAACACAAAACACTTTCACAACAAGTTTCAACAAATAACACAATACAAGAAAAACACTTAAACAAAGTTATACACAACTTGCATCATATTGAATACACCTCTTCAATTTTTTATCTTCTTTCACATTGTTAAGTCAAGATCCATGAAATTGATTCCAATCTTGATAAACATCAATTGTTCCCTTCAATATGCTCCAAGAATGTTTTCTCTAAATCTTTTCCAGAATTCAATTACTGAACTTCGTTATGACATAATACTAATTTTTGTGTTTAAAAACCTATTATGAGAATATTAATCAATTCTATAATTTTTCTAATTGATTAGATATCTAATCTATTAGATTATTAGCCTAACTGATTAGTTCATAAGTTTTTCAACTAGCTTTTAAGTTTTCAAGCCATATCGATTCATAATAGTATGCACAAGTTAAGATGATTTTGTATGTTTCTACTTTGGCCTAATTCTAACCTTCCTTGATTTATATCCTAACCATAAGAAAAAATATATGACATAACATAGTGCATTTTTTCTATCTCAGGAACATCATAAAAAACACACAACTCTGCCACACATATATACAAATTACAATTCTAGCTCAATGCTATAGGGACAATAAAAATGTCGAAGATCCTTTGCCAAATGTAGAATTAGCAACAAAGACAATTGTTTTGTGATCAACTTGCAAGAAATGTTTGACAGACAAACTTGTATAATTCATTAGTTTCGGCCACAATTTCATTCCTTTCCACCTAGAAAACAACTACAATATCAATAAATAACTCTCAAATAATTCAATATTAGAGAAATAATGGAACTTTTGGTGCCAAAATTAAGGAAAAAACATATTAAAAAAAGAATACCAAAATGAAATCATTTTGGTACAAATAATTTGAATACCAAGTAACTAAACTAAAGTAAGTTAAATACCATAAGTGATATCACTTATATCACCATTCAAACTTACCCATATAAAATAAAACCTGACACAATAATGTAACCTAAAACACACGCGTGCACATAAACATTAGCACATAGGCAAAAGTTAACCACACACCCAATTCCATTAATTTATGACATTGAATAGCAATACAACATAACTACAAGAAAAATCTCAAAACAAATCCATTTTGTCATATTTACACAAATGCAAAGGGTTTAAATAACAAAAAAGTCAACTAAAGTAAGTGAATTTAACAAAACTTATACTAGTAACAAATTAAATACAACCATAACATAAAAATATAAAAAACATAAAACCATAAACATAATGAAAAAGCAAACTTGCCATGGAAAGTAAAACCTAAACAGAACAACACTGTAATCACACACCCAATGAATAAAATAAAACCATACACCCAATTCCAGTCATAAATGAAATTAAGGAAGACATCAACATAACTACCAAAAAGAATCACAAAATGAAATCATTATAGTGTATCAACACAACAACAATGTTACCTTAAACCCTAAAAAATGAAACAGAACCACATACCCTAAAAAAAATGAACTTATTGGGAAAAACAACAACCACAATACCGAAGTATAATCCAGAAAGCTCTATACAAGTATACATACATAACACAATAAAAAAACAACTCCAAAACAAAAATGAAATAGAACCACAAACCCTCAATAAATGAACTTCTCAACAAACACCACAATCAATATGAAGATGTACAATCCAAAAACCTACACACGGGGTATAATACACAATATATACCAACAAAGCACAACTCCAAACTAAATAAAAAAATGTAACAGAGCCTTTAACCCTCAAAATCAACTTAATATAGGTATAAATACACAACACAAAACCTAAAAATTCAACTCCAAAAAAATATAAAACAAAAACACAAACCTTAGAAAATCAACTTCTAGCGAAAACAAAAAACCACAATGCAGATGTACAACAAATACCAAGGCAACAAAAGTACACAACAAAAAAACATACCCCTTCTAAAAGATAACTTCTTCCATATATGTAGTGGAGAGGTGGAAGGAAAATACAAAACTCACCTAAATGAAACAAAATAAAAACCAAACATCTATCACAACAACATATAAAGCAATCCAATCTTTGTCGGTGCTTTGTTGTGTTCGTGCCAATTGAAACGGTAAATGACATAAAAGCCTATACAATGAACATATGTCAAATGTTGAGGCACGGGTAAAATGAGAATTTTCATAACCGGAAACATGAAAAAAAAATCACGTTTTAGGATATGTGTTTAGAATAAGTAGTTTAGATATTTCAATGGTATATCTATAACAACATATAAAGAAGATTTTCTCTTCTGTCCACGTTTCAAAATTTCAATATTACTCTTTAAAATGTAATTATTTATTAAATTTTTAAAAATTGATCGTTATTTTTACAAACTTTTTATAAAATCGTCTATCTCTACTTTTTTTTTTTTTCTTTTTTATTAATAGTTATTCTCTCATCTTTTCTGATATATTTTACTTTATTTTTAACTAGCGTAACAGGCGTTATCGCGCCTGTGTATATATTTTTAAATATACGTAATGCTATATTAGTAGGTGATAATATTATAATGTTATTAAGTTAATATATATATTAAAATTATATTTATTAAAAATAAAGTGAAATATATCAGAACAGATAAAAGAATAACCATTAATAAATAAAGAAGAAGAGAAGAAGCAGAGACATCTGATTTTATAAAAAGTTTGTAAAAGTAACAGTCAATTTTTAAAAATTTAATAAATTATTATATTTAACGGGTAAAATCGGTATTTTGAAAAGTGGACACAAAAAGGGGAATCCTTTTTATATATTGTTATAGATAAATATAATTTTATTTTATATATTAACTTAATAACATTACAATATCATCACCTACTAATATAATATCACACATATTTAACAAATGTATACACACAAACGCGATAGCGCCTGTTTCTACACTAGTTATTTTAAGATATTTTGCTTTAGGACAAGTGTCAAAAGTGTAGATATAGGTCATTTAGAAATTTCACCACTACATTGTTTTACAATGTTAGTAAATTCTAATCAAGTCATCAAATCTAGGGGTGGCAATTAGGCCTGGCTCGGCGGGCCGGTCCGCAGGCCCGCACAAAATACGCGGGGTAGGCCTAGAAGTTGAACCCGCAAGCCCAGCCCGTCCTGCATAAGCCCGTGACCTAAACTGACTGGCCTGCGACCCGCACGGCTGGCCCACAAGCACGTATAAAAAAAGGATTTAATAATGTCTTTGGTCCCCATTTTCATAGCAAAATCTCAATTTGGTCCCGTTATTTTTTTTTATCTCAATTTGGTCCCTGTTTTGGGAATTTTGATCTCAATTTAGTTCTTTCTGTTAGTGGTACAGTAACAACGTTAAATGGGATGTCATGTGTCAGTTCCTGGATTTTTTTTTATTTTTTTTAAATAAAATTTGCCATGTGTCAAACTGTCGTCGTACCACATGTCAGTGACAGAGCGATGTGGCAGTGATAATGCTAGGTGTCAGTATTATGCCAGGTGTCAGCTCCTCAGTCTCAATTTGGTCCCTGTATTCTAATTTTTGTTTCAATTTAGTCCCTATTTTTGTAAAAATAGTGCAATTTCGTCCCTCTCCAAATTGAAACAAAAATTAATTTTTATATAAATGTTATACAAATATTTTTATTAAATTTGATATTTTTATTCAAATTGATATTTTATTATTTATTTTTAACATAGCTAAGTTTATTTAAATTTGTGTTTCACATTCAACTTCACTTAAAATTGTTTTCAAATTTTAAATTTATATGTTTTTTATTGTTACATGAACTAGTTAATTTATGAATTTTTTTCTATTAACATTATTTTCTATTAACAACTTTAAAACAATTTTAAATAAAGTTCAATGTAAAATATTAATTAAATGAATTTAATTTTGTTAAAAATATTTACTTGAAATATCAATTTTGATAGAAATATTTGTGTACATTTATATTGAAATTAAATTAAATTTCAATTTGGAGAGGGATAAAATTGCTGAATTTTTACAAAAATTAGAACTGAATTAAGACAAAAATTAGAATAAAGGGACCAAATTGAGAAAGTGGAAATGACACCTGACATATAAGTGACACATGTCATTGTCACTACCACATCATTCTCACTACCATGTGGCACAATGACAACTTAACACGTGGCAAATTTTTTATTTTTTAAAAAAATCAAAAATCAAAAAATCAAAAAATCTAAGAACTGACATTTGACACTCCCTCTAACGAAAATGGGGACCAAAAATATGATTAGACAAAAAAAAACTTGCACTTGTATATATTAGTTATTTTTTTATGGACTGTTGCACTAACGTTCCAAATTCTTGTATAACTGAAAAACAAAAGTATTATGTATTTTTTAATGTGCTAAAATTTAAAGAATACATTGTGTATGTCATAGTATGAATATGAATATGATGAAAATGTTGAATTATCAATTTATCATCCAATCTCCCAAAGTCTTTACTTAATTTTGTGAATCCAACCACAAAATCTTTACTTAATTTTGTAAACTTCTTAAAATTTTCAAATTTTTAAATATTAAAAGTTTTATCATAAAAATTAAAAATAATTAAAAAAAAATAAGTAAATAAATAAATAAAAACAAGTCAGCCAGTAGATCAATAAATCAAATAATGTGTGAAACGGACCAATAATTATAACTCAAATAAATTATGCGAAACAGAGAGCGGACCAATCCACGTGTAAATTGTAATCATATCATCAAATCTCAACCTTATTAACTCTTATCTATAACAATTCATGAAAAGATTCACCTTTTAATTTACATACTTCCAAATTCTCATTTTATCCTTTAATATATAAATCCACGTGTAAATTCTAATCATATCATCAAATCTCAACCTTATTAACTCTTATCTATAACAATTCACGAAAAGATTCACCTTTTTATTTTCATACTTCCAAATTCTCATTTTATCCTTTAATATATAATTATTTATTACTTTTATATATAACTAAATTATTATTATAACCGATAGGATGAACCCAAGCGGCTATCGGTGAAAAAAAAAATCAAATTAGCAGGGAATTCAAACTCGATTTAAACTCTTCCTCTTCTTCCATTTAAACTCTTCTTCTTCTTCATCATCGCACACAAATACTTTTTGATGAACAATGTCAGAACCACAACCACCTTTTCCTTCATCAGCCATGGATCCTCTCGGCTTGCTCAAAAATAAACTCAACCCCGACGGTTCCCTCACCAGAAACGACATCATTCCGAGGGTTCCTCCTTCCCCGACACCCCCCACTTCCGAACCCTCTCTTTCCGTCGACATCCCTCTCAATGCCGCCGCCAACACCTCCCTCCGCCTCTTCCTCCCGCACCCTCCGCCCCCCGAAAAACTCCCCCTCATCCTTCACTTCCACGGCGGCGGATTCATCCTCTACCACCCCTCCTCCGTCATCTTCCACCACTTCTGCGCCTCCCTCGCCGCCTCCCTCCCAGCCGTCATCGCCTCCGTGGACTACCGACTCAGCCCCGAACACCGCCTCCCGGCCGCCTACGACGACGCCCTCGAAGCCCTCCTCTGGGCCCAGACACAGGCCCGTGACCCAGCCCAGGCCCATCCCTGGCTCCGCGACCACGTGGACTTCTCCAAGTGCTTCCTCTTGGGAGGCAGCGCCGGGGGAAACATCGCCTACTTCGCAGCGCTCCGTGCACTCGACCACGATCTCTCCCCTCTCAAAATCCGCGGCATATTGATGAACGCCCCCTTTTTCGGTGGCTCCCAGCGCTCTGACTCCGAACTCCGTCTAGTTAACGATCGTGTCTTGCCGTTATCCGTTACCGACCTCATGTGGTCCCTCTCGCTCCCCGAGGGTGCGGATCGCGACCACGAGTACTGCAATCCGACGGCGGCGGAGGCCGCACATGGCGAAAAGATCGGACAACTGCCGGCGTGTTTCATCAACGGGTACGGTGGAGATCCCTTGGTGGACAAGGAGAAGGAATTGGTGAAGATTTTGGAGGCGCGTGGCGTGCGCGTGGAGAAACGGTTCGTGGAGGACGGGTACCACATTGTGGAGATCTTTGATGAAGCTAAAGCCCTTGTTTTCTACCAAGATATTAAGAACTTCGTCTTCTCTTTCACTTCTCAATCCTCTGTTTGACTCTTTCACCGTTTCTTCTTATTTGTTTTTTAATGTTTACAATTATTATTTTAAAATGCAAGTTAGTTTAATGTTACAGAGAGAATGCCATTGCGCATGAAAAAAGGTTTGTAATAAATGTGATGAATGCAACTGAGTAAGTGTTTTTATATTTGTTTAAAATTAATTTAAAATATGAAAAAACACTTATGAGTTTTTCATAGGTAGAGTTGAAAAAAAAAAAGAAAAGAAATAGGAGTGGGGCAACATTGTTCTTTGTTGGAAAAACAAAGGGTTAGGTTGTTTGAGAGGACAATTTTTCCCTACTCAAATTAATGTGTGAATTGATAAAGACAAAAAAGTAGATGAGGTTCGGTGTTGAAATAATTAAGATGGTTGACTGAAGAAAGCTAAATTTGCGGCGCTATTGCTTTTTATTTATTTTTTTTTTCATTCACATAGAACCATATCAAATGTATAAAATGTATTCTTGATTTATTTAATAGTTTAATTATTTGGATGACATCCATTTTGGTAGAGGTGTATCAATTTGGTATTTATTTCTAAAAAATTTTCTAAAAAAATGTCAATTGTATTCTAACTTTTAAAAAAGTATTTTAATTATGTCCTTTTAAACATGATTGACTAAGGCTGTTAACCACATGTCATGTGGTAGTTTTTTAATTTTTTTTAATTTTTTTTGTTTTTATATTTTTATATTTTTTTGAAAAAAAAATGTCACGTGTCAGGTATATGTGTGTGACATGTGGTATTGTCAATGCCACGTGTCAGTGTCATTATCAAATGTCATTATGCTTGATTTCGATTTAATCCCCATAGGTGATTTTGTTTAAATTTAGTACCCACTTATGTATATCTCATTTAATTTTGTCCCAACTTTTTTAATAATTAAAATATTTTTGTAATCCATTTTTTGTAAGATTAAAACAAATTAAGTATAAATATTTTTATAAAATTAAGTACTAATATTTATATTGTTTCACTTAATTTCAGACCAAATTTATTATTTGTATAAATATTATACTAATATTTTTTATTAAAAATGAATTTTTAACATATTACTTTATTAATTACTTTTTTATTAGGTATTCATGTTTTGTTAATTTTTTTTTCCAAAATAGAACAATATTGTCTCTTACTAATTTTAAACCAAAATTTCTATTTGTATGAATGTTGTACTAATTTTTTATTTATTGAAAATGACTTAATAAAATGATTTTTACCAATAAATTTTAATATAAATATCAAATACTTAATTTTTATAAAAATTTTATACTTAATTACTTTTAATTTTATAAAAAATAGATTTTAATTATTAAAAAAATTATGTCAAAATTGAATCAAATACACATAAGTAGGTACTGAATTGAAACAAAAAAGACATATATGAGAACTAAATCGAAATCAACACAACGACCATATAATAATGACACTGATACGTGACATTGCAATGCCACGTAACACTGATAATGTCACGTGGCACTGATAATGTCACGTGTCACACAGGGACCTGACACGTGGCATTTTAATTTTTTTTTTCAAAAAATTAAAAAAACCACAGACTGACACGTGGGACGACGTTAACAACGTTAGTCAACTCCGTCTGAAAGGAACCTAATTAAAACACTTTTTCAAGAGGTGGAATGCAATTGACACTTTTTTAAAAGCGGATACCAGATTAACACACCCTTATCAAAGTAGATATTATTCGAATAATTAAACCTTATTTAATTTAATTGATGACACAATTTTTATTTGTCCTCAAAAGAATAGTTACAAAAATTGATTTGAACCGACTTGATCGAAAAATAGATAGATACATGAGTAAGACACCGGACCGGTTATGCATGTGATCCAAATGTGATGTCATCAAACCGGAGAAAACCCAAATCAAACAGGCTACCCGAGGCCCAAGGATTGATTTGTTGCTGCTCTCTATAAGAAATTTCTTTATGCACTCAATGTTTTCTTATTGCACCTCACAAGTAAAGTAAAAAGTTAAATTTGTCATTATCTTCTTCCCTTTGCCTCTTTCTCCCCTACAGTACCTCCATACTTTCTTCCACTTTCACTCTATCTTCTTCTTTTACCTCTAATTTCACCTCATCTTCCATCTCCATTTTCACCTTTATCTCCTCTCCTTCTTCCATCTCCACCTTCATCTCATCTTCTTTCACCTCCATCCTAAAAAACATTCTCAATAATAACATGAAGTTAAGGAAAAAGATGAGAATCAATAATAAAATACGTGAAATGTAAGGTATGAGTTCCATAATCTAGGTGTGTTTTGAATTATACAATTTAAAATATAAATTTGTATTAAGAATTATACAATCTATAATATAAATTTGTATTATAGATTATACAATTTAAAATATTAAATTACATTACAAATTGTACAATCCAAAATATCAAGTTATATTATGGATTATACGATTCAGATCGTAATTTAACACTATGAACTCTATAATTAATTCAAAATATTATGATTGCACAATCAATAACTATAATTATAGTAGGAGTATAATTGAAATTTATAAAAAATATAAGTGCAAGAAGAAAATATGGGAGTGAAAGGATGAAATTTTGCTCACGATATTACCGGGTCTAGATATGCAGTTGTGTTGGAATTTTGCTTCCTGCACCCGGATATTATTATCAGCACTCCCGTAGTTTTAAAAATGAGACATTTTGCAAACTCCCTCAAACTTTCAAAACAACTATTTTACCTTTCATAAAAAATTTCCAGATTATATGTTCCATAAACTTTATGGAACAAGCCGAAATTTTTGGAACAATATTTCTTAAAAATGAGATTTTCAAAATTAAATCATCTAAACCTTCCAGAACATATTTTCCAGAATGAACTTTCCACAATACTACTACATGAAATTTATTCTAGAAAAGCTTTCTTGAAAAAAAAAAATTCTGCATTTTCTTTCTTTTTTTCTCTATAATGTTTTCCCTCTCTTCTTCCTATGCCAGACCACAATGGTGGCGGCAGTGGAGCGGTGCAATGACCAGAGACGGATGTTTAAAGGGGCAGGGAGGGGCATAGCCCCCTTCCAAATTTTGAATTTTTTTAAGGGTTAAATATGTTTTTGGTCCCTCAAGTTTGAGCGAAATTTGGGTTTAGTCCCTCATCAAAACTTTTGACCAATTTAGTCTTTCATCTTCCAAAATGCGTGAATTTAGTCATTTTAACCAAATTTTGTTAAGTTTATCTGACATTTCAAGCGCATTTCATGATAGTATTTAAATTATTTATATTGTTTGACACATTTTTGCTTCAATGTTAACTTAAATACTATCATGAAATGCGCTCGAAACGTCAGATAAACTTAACAAAATTTGGTTAAAAGGACTAAATTCACGCATTTTGAAAGATGAAGAACTAAATTGGTCAAAAGTTTTGATGAGGGACTAATTCCAAATTTCGCTGAAACTTGAGGGACCAAAAACATATTTAACCCTTTTTTTAAATTATATATATATATATATATATATATATAATATTAAAATTTTATTAAATTTTTTAAATCATAGGTAATATATTTTAGGAATTGATGAAAATTAAATGGTGTATTTAATGTTAATAGATAATAAAGAATAAAAATATTTAGGTTTAATTTCTCATTTGGTTTCTATTTTTGTCAAAAAATTGACATTTAGATTATATTAATCACGTCAACAAACCAAATCATTCATATTAAGAGTTTCAATTTTAATGAAAGAATCATCTACCCGTTTCAAGAAATTTAAGTAAAAGACTAAATTGCATAATTTTTTCAAAAATTTAGGACCAAATTGAGACTAAAAAGATTAGAGGACCAACTTAACATTTTTAAACGAAACATAAATCAATACTTAAACCAAATATTTATTATTATAATTTTTATATTCCTTCTTATTTTCTTTTTAGTTTTTTCACAAATTATAATAATCTCTTATCTCATATATTTTCTTTTTGTATTTTAAGAAAAAAAAGTTAGACACAAAATTATTTTTGCTTTCATTTCTTATTTATCCTCTTCTTTTCTTGTCTCTTGTCTCACTTGATAATGAAAACATTATTTTTTATCTCATTAGCTTTTTGTTTATTCATTTTTCATGAATATAGAAAAAAAATGTATCATGTATTTTTTTATAATTGATTTTTAATTGTGACTTAACTATAATATATTTTTCTTTTAATAATTATGTGTCTCAATTTTTTATTAAATTATGATAAATTATTTTTTAATATTATGTACAAAAAATATATATTGATAAAGAATAAAAGAATAAATTCATTATTAAAAAGTGATTAAAAAAGGAAACTATTGATGAAAACAAGATAGATTATACTTCTTCACATATTTTGAAACATTATAATCAAATTGTTTAGTAAAGAAGCAATTTTTTAAACCTTTATACTAATGACCAAATATAATGATCTCAGAATTATATTACTTTAGCCCCTTCAACATTTTTAGTCAAGATCCGCCACTGGCAATGACAAAGGATATTTGAGTCTTTTCATATTATTGTAGGTGTGCAATTACTAATTGGGTGGTTCCAGGAAGCAATATCCTCTCATTGTTAGCAAATATGCATAAAAGAGATAAACATATAAATAAAAGGAATTCCTGAGGCGTGTTGGAAACACTGTCCTTAAGGATTTATCCGCAGTATATGCGCAAACCTCCCAGGGTACAACAAGAACATCTCAGATATATCCTGAGGATAACAGAAACTAGCAAGATGAACTCTTTACCGAGTAAGTAACCCAGGATATAAGAGAAGAGAGAAAAGAATAAAAATAAGAAGAGAAGAGAAAGGTTATATCTTGGAAGAGGATTTATGCTCCTATTTATAGCTGATGAATGGATTTAAAAAAAGAAATTCATGCTCTGTAACTGAAGCCTAGTGTGGAAAATAATATCTCATAAAAAGTGGATGTGGGATCAACATGTGGAGGAAATCTCGTTGCAATAGCATGCACCATCCTAAAAAGGAGGGAGGCTTGCTCACGTTGCAACAACTGCAATGCTCTTATTTTTGCAATATTATTATAAATATATAACAATCCCCCACATATTGCAAAAGATAAGAGATAGAAAGAAAGAAAGAAAATCATGGGTCTCAACTAAGATGTAATGCATTAGAGCTGGTATAGCAAGCTATATGAACCAGTCTTAGATTGAGAAACTTAACACACAGTGTAGTTGGTATAGCAAGCTATATGAACCAAGGACACTTAATGTGTGTTAGCAGTTTATCAATCACAATACACCCCCACAATTCTTTTTGTTATCGCTGTGTTGCGCTACTAGGCCATGCGCGTGCCCGGTATTCATGAGTGCTCTAGAGATCATGCCAATATCTCATACAAGCGGCCCCACTCGACACTCATATAGGTGATTTCATCAAGTGTATGCTGCAAATCATACACCACCCGTAAGGGATATGAAAATCATTAAAACTTTGTTTCCACTAAAATTCTTACACCACAGAAAATTTTAATTAAAAAGTTTAACCTCTCAATAATGCAGTCTCTAGCACTTTCACACACACACACACACCATAGGAATGGACATAATTGATTTTAGAATCAATTTAGTGCTATCAGAACTAACAAGTGACATGTTCTTACCCATATGAACCTTATTCATGGGATCTCCAATCACAAAGGTTGGGTTATCATCACTTGTTTGTTTCAAGTGGCCCAAGTCTCATTCCCCTCGATGTTTCTATAACCATATTTCATCCTAGGATTTTGTCAGAGGGTCTGCTAGATTCCATTCTGACTTCACATACTCAATGGAAATTGTTACACTCTTCAGTAGATACTACCGATTGACAATCACAATGTATTTTCATTCCTAGTGGAATGTTAGCTGAGAAGTTCATCAACTACTCAGCTTCACTATCAACCTTTCAAGAACAACATACTCATATTTCTTATTGATCTAACAATAATTGTTTGTCTGGCTGATCTCCATGAACTCAGCCCAATCCAAGTGTGAATCTATTACCACTAATAGATTTGTCTTGTCTGAATCAGAGATTCAGTTAGCATCATTGTACCCTTTTAGTTCAATGGGAAAATCCATTATATTCAATGACATCTTCCATTGAATCTTTTAAGCATCTCATAAATCTCAATATTCATAATTAGAATATTAAGTGTATATTCTCAGTCTACTTACTACATAAACAACACCTGGTCTAAAAAAGACCATCACAGGTAGTGAGCTCCCAATTATCTGGGCATACTGAGGTTGAGAAAATAATTCTCCTCTATTTTTTTTAATTAGTATCATAAGGGATATTTACTCATTTCTAATTTCTAAACTTCCTAAGAAGTTTCTCAAGAACACTTTTTAATAATACTATCACCCTTCCTTATGATTCTATCTTACAAAAAATCACATGGCTTCATCTAGAAACAACTTATATTTTAGAATAAAATTCTAAAACAACTTAATTCTAGAAACTATCAAATTGCATATATCAATGTGAAAAAGCCATATCCCAAATAATTGTTTTATTTTCCTTTGAAAATGGGTTAAATTCATTCACACATTAATAATTAAGTAAAATTATCTAACCCCACGGTCTTAAATATTCCAAGATTGATAAAAAGATAAATACCTTATGGTCCACAAAGCTTCATCCTCTCACGAAAAGATTATTGGTGCCGCGTCCATTCCAAAAGCCCAATTTGTTCTTAAACACACTGTGGGACCAATCTTGCACCATAATAAATTGGATAATGATATTCCAACAAAATTTTTTGACAAGGTTTTGACACAGCTTACGTGGCAGCAGTTTTTTTAATTTTTAATAACTGAAAATCTTTGTTCGCACGTGCAATTGAGAGGGAAAGAAAAATGAGATTAAATGTCCTTTAGAGAGAGAAAGAGAAGAGAAAAAAGGGGGGAGGTCTGTTCCGCAGTGAGAAGTGAAGAGAGAGAAGGTGGAAATACCAACTTGCGGCCGGAGTTAGAAAGTGAAGAGATAAAAGGGGGAAAGTGAGGCCTGGGTGGGGCGGCCGGAGTTAGAAAGTGAAGAGA
>Ga0214544_1007205_pt1 | contig 19766 bp, 11 predicted proteins | sample CNSS3metaG_FD_160074 | JGI IMG/M metagenome (GOLD analysis project Ga0214544, IMG submission 160074) | Root nodule microbial communities from cowpea collected in UCLA plant growth center, Los Angeles, California, USA - CNSS3 | ecosystem: Host-associated > Plants > Roots > Nodule | place: USA... | reverse complement strand
ATTATATTTTATTTTATGTGTAAATATATTATTTATTTATATATATTTTTTAGATTATTTAATAAATTATAAATAGTTTAGTAATTTAAGCGGGGACGGGTATTTGGGCGGGTATATATATATCCCATCCCCAGTTGAAAATTTCGGGTATTATCCATACCCATACCCATACTCAGTCAAAGCGGGGATTCCCCGTCAAAACGGGGACGGGTTCGGGTGATACCCACGGGCACGAGTTTATTTTCGACCCAAAAATGTGATGTTTAAAGTTTGGACGAAGGCAATATATCGCCATTACAGTAATTAAGTGTGTGCATTGTTAATTTAGCATTTCCTTTCCTTTCATCCTTAGTAAATTAATGATCTGTTAAGGATTACAAAGTCAATCATTCTACCTGGATTGGTATCGCTTCGGTGTAAATCAATTTGCTTGGGAAATGCTGATTTTCAATCAGTATTAACTAGTTTTCCCTCACTCCTATTTTTATTCCCAAAAAAACTAGATAAGTCCCTATCTCTGCACCAAATAAAAATTTTCTCGGCGTCACTGTCATTTACAGATACATAGATCGGAGAATCCTAGGTTAGAATTTGAGGGCCTATTTGGTCGGGAAAATGCAAGCAAACGACTACGGTATTGAGGGCATATAGTTTCTCTTCCGGGATTTGTACGACTACATACTCAACACTCATTGGATTTCTTCCCATCAATAAATTAAGAGCCTCTACACTGTTCACATACATAATTGCAAATTGTTGTTACTCATTGGAACCGACTCCATTTTCTTCCAAACATCTCTTTCGTTTAAAACAAGTTGTGACATCATTTTGTCCTATCCCTATTAGTTTGTCTACTTTCATATTCTTTTTTTTTTCAAATTTAACCTAACTTTATTGATTTGCAGTGTTGCTAAGAATATGAACATTAATCGGGGTCACTGTTCACACGCACGTTTTGATAGAATGTGCGCTTTTCCTAACACCGTTTGATGCCGTATGACTCTAAAGACATTGATTTTACATATATATATATATATATATATATATATATATATATAATGAAATTACATTTTTATTTAAATTGAATAAAGAAATGTGAAAGAGGCAGTGTTTTGTGTTAATTGGTAGGATAGTGATTGTAGAAAAGCATTGAGAAAAGTGGAGACAAGAAAGTATAAAAGACACGGCTGATACAAAAGACGTCCAGCATTCACATTTCACGCTACTAATTTTTATTCTAAACCCTTCGCCTTTAGACTTCCATAAGAGACAGTATTTTAGTCTCAACGTGGGAGTAATAGGATCAAATATTCATATAAACAACCAATTTAATAATTGAAATGAGTATTGGTGGTCTATTTGGTCCTTGATTTTCTAAATAAATACGATTTTTATTTGAACGGTTAACCATATTTTTCGTTCATCAAGTTTAACTGAAAATTAATTTTATTCCTCATGCTATCTAAATTATCTACGTGAACTTTTATATAATTGGGTTAATAGTTCTCATTTACACAATATATTAATCTTCGGTTTACGAAACTATATTTTATTCATCGGCCACAAACAAAGTACGTATATTATGCGTAGGTGGATAAATGTTAAATCTTGTCTTTTATTATAGACCATTATCATAATTATTTAAAAATACATGGATCAACTATAAATTTTGTTTAACATTTTCTTCAAGAAATTGTGAACAGAGGCATTTAGAAGTTTACTAACCATTTTATTATAATGAAGTATTTAATAATTACAATGATGACTTATTTGTCAGAAAAACTGATTAATTACTTTTTGTGTAATTTTCCTTTTTATCACTTTATTTCATCCAAAAAATAATAGAATTTTACTCAATGAGATTTGATTGTATTGGAACGAAGCACTTGAAACACTTAACCTTCTTAAATGCCGTGTGGTTGACTCTGGGAAAGACTTCTTAGCTGCTCGATGAGGTATTTTTGTGTATGACAAATAACTAGTGCCTAACATTCGAGGACGGGTTAACAACTTGAGTCCAAAAATCCTACAAGTTAGAGTAGCCAAAGCCCTTGTTGCCAACTATGAACAGACAAAATGTTACTCGTGAATTGAACACACATTCTCGGGAATTGTAGGAAGTGCCCTCACTCCTTCTTCACTACCAAACTGTAGTAATGCATGTTACTACTGCTATTTCATCGTACTCTGCTTTATATTTTATATAATTAGAATTTGTTAATAGCTTATTTAATGTTTTGTCTTTTCCGTATATACCTTCTTTGATATTAAAATGCATTTTTATTGCTCTATCTGTGATGTGGAATAACACTTGTATGGATAAATTCACATCATTTTTACCGGTGCTTAGTGTGTTTTTTTTTTTTTGCAATGCAATGTCATAGAAGGACACGTATTACTACTGCATAAATCTCAAGAATATTTCAATTTTCATCACACATGTATGTATCCCTATTTCCTAGGCTTAAAAGCTATTATACATAATAGCCGATTAAATTGGACCAAACGAAGAAGGAAAAGAAGTTTGAGTCCCTGTTTGAAAGACAAGTACAAAAGACAAGAGAAAGTGACATAAGAAAAGCCAAGTTACTCTCCTTTTTGTAGGTCTTGAATTGTTCCTCTAAAATCAATCAATTGGGTGACTCTGTTGTCTCTAGTGAATGTTTTCACATCTTAAAAAGAAGTTTTCCATGAAAACTAGTCAACCTAACTCGTATCTGTGTCAGTCTTTACTCTGATCACAATAGTCCAAAAGAGATCAAACAATATGCAACTTTGACTTTCACTTCCCTTTGCCCCTCCTTCACACTTAGATATCAAACTACTTTAGACCATTCTTTATGAACTTTAGCAGACAACCACTTCTTTTAAAATCAAATTTTGGCTTAACTCACACGTCTTCATGGAATTGGATTAATCTCATGAGTATAATTGGTGAAACATAAAGCATTGAAAATTACACAAAGACACATAACGACCACTTTATACATATATTATAATAGTACAAACTTAGCAACAATTGTTCTCTTTAACGAAAAAACTCAGTATTGTGTCTAAGCAGATTAGCACGAGAAATGGAAAACATTTAATTATGTTTCCATAGCACAAACTACGTAATAGTTTAATCACCACAAATGAAACATACATGTTTTCTGCCCCGGACCAAAACGTTGAATAGTGGCTGCTTTTGCGCATGTCTTTATCTTTTCCACTTCTTTATTAGCACAAAAAACTAGGCTAAACCAAAGTACATATGTTGCTCAGTGTTGTTCATTAGTCTCATATTTCCTAAATTCAATAAGACAATATGAGTTATAAAACATAATGTTTGATCTGTAATGCCCCAGAAGCAATACAAAAAACCAAGAGGAAAAGGTCAGATTTTGGCTCTAGATTATTGAGTCATGGTATTATAAATGCACACGGACTGAGATCTTTATGGTTCAGAAGCTCAGAGGTAAAGTTTTGTGTTCAGAGGCACAGAATCTTTGAGAGGCTTCTGGTAGTGAAATTATATGGAAGAGGGCATGTCAGATTTTTGTTTTAGAGGTGAAAATGTTGGTGGTAATAGAGTTAGTGCCACTGGCACCAAGTGTGGGCGTTGGAATCCCACAACTGAGCAGGCTAAGGTTCTGACTCAACTGTTCAGTTCTGGACTCCGCACCCCAAGCACTGATCAGATTCAAAAGATCTCTAACCAGCTCAGTTTTTATGGTAAGATTGAGAGCAAAAACGTTTTCTATTGGTTTCAGAACCATAAGGCCAGGGAAAGACAAAAGCGTCGCAAGGTTGATAAGGATGTGATTCGTACTGAAAACTCCATCTCCATGAATTTTTTCACGCAAAGTAAGTGCCACAATCTTTTTTCAAACGCCAAACACAACACAACTTGCTTGGTTGTTGATCTAATGTGTAATTTGATCTGTTTCTTTTAGCAGATTTTACTCAGCTTTATGACGTTTCTGAGGCTGAGAAAGTGACTGAGACTCTTCAACTATTCCCCCTGAACTCTTTTGGTGAATCAGAATCAAAGAGTACGAAGGTTCATGCAAGTGACTGCAGGGATAATACAATGTTTTCGTACACGGAGGAGGAACAAATGAACCATCCACCATTAGATCTTCGCTTGAGTTTTATGTGAACATGGGAATCTTTTCGGGGTGGTGCTTAGAAAAGAGGAGGGTTTTCTTTGATAAATTGTTATTAGGTTTACAATAAAGGAAATGCATTATGAAATGTTAAAAAAAAAGTTGTATCTTGATATTAATATTTACCTAGTTAAATATTGGAAATGCTTGGACATTCTTCTCTGCATGTTCGTTCATGTTGGTGTTTTTTTTTTTGTTTTTTTGAGTATACTCTGTTGGATTATCCTTTGATATCTTCAATGCTTGGGATTCTCTAATAACTCGCATCCTCATGAGAGATGTCACCTTGGAATGCTTAAAGGATACCAATAATAATTTTACTATATGGTTATAAATGAGTCATGCCTCGGGTCTGCTCCTATCTTGAATATCATGAATCTTATACACTCAAATGTGTGTAATAAATGATACAAAATGTTGTCACGATGGGAATGACATTGATTTATCATATAAAACTAATTCAAAACACTGTAGTGTTTAAGATGACCTACAATAATTTCAGAAGACCGTGATATATATTGCCCTGTTTCGCATGCAATATATCATCTAAAAAATTTAAAAGTGTACAATTTTTATTAAAAAGGGTAATATTTAATGCTACGAGTGACAAGCCTTAGATTTAATCCCAGTGGTACCTTCAGTAATTTTCTTTAATATCGGTATCAAACTTTACTCAAATAAAAAATAATTTTTGAATAAATATAATAAAATAAAATAATTTTAATAAATTTTAACTAATAAAAAGTAATTATTTTTACTGGAAAATATATATACTAGCAACGTAACAAACGGATGCCGGAAGTTTCGATTTAATATTGGGCCTGAGGCCCAATGTAGCTTAAAGAGAAAAGAGTGGGCCGTTGTACAAAAATCGGAGATTGAATAAAATAGGAAGATGAGAGCCCAATCCAACACAACACGCAAAGAAAAGTAGAAGAAAAGGCAAAGGAGGTGAGTGGGGCGCAGAACAGAAGAGAGGAGAGGGGGAAGAAAAGAATTGAAGTTGGAAGACGAAGAAGAAGTAGAGGAGAAAGATAAAGGGAACTTCGAGTTTCTGGAATTGCAATGGACGTGATAAAGACGCAGCAAATCTCATCTCGACCAATCGAGAAGGTCGTGGTTCACCCGCTCGTGCTTCTTAGCATCGTCGACAACTACAATAGAGTCGCCAAGGACACGCGCAAGCGCGTCGTCGGCGTTTTGCTCGGCTCTTCTTTCAAAGGCACCGTTGACGTTACCAACAGCTACGCCGGTTCGGATCTGTCCTTTTCTTTTTCCATTACCGCATTCCTTTACTCAATAGTTGTTGGAGTTGTTGCGAGGATTTGTGCCCTAATTTTGTCGCGGTAATATATATTAGTGAGATCGCGCGAGTTTTTTGATCCTGAAATTTGGTTAAAGAAATTTCGACACTAAAACCTCTCTCGCTGGACTTAAATCTCTTGAACTTATACGCAACCTGTTAGGAGCTTTATCTTGAGTTACATAATGTAAATTTAATGTCTGACTAGGTTTATTTAGCGTGGCGCCCAAGATTGTAATTACCTTAAGAGACCTTAAAAAACATGTTTTCTTAGTAAAACGAAGCTGAGAGCAGTAGCATGTCGCTGATCAATTTCTTTAAGTTTTGAGGCTATTTGTTTCGACTCCGTTGTTCATGCGTCGCAGCTGCTATTCCACCCTTGTTTATATGTGTCCAAGCCCTTTACAGGTTCATGTTCATCTATGCTTTCTTCTGCACCATAACAGCCGCTCATAGCACATTCTCTTTCACTCGCCTGCCTTGCTTTCATAAGCCGTCCTGTACCATCTCCCTTGACCCTTTCTTTTCGATTCCCTTCACAACTTTCTCATTTCTGGACGCTGTTACCGGTTTAGTATTTTGGTTTGCTTTGTAATAACTGAACATTGGCTTTTTTTGGGCAATGGGTCTGGAAATGGTGGATATTTACGCGACTAATTATATTATGAGTCTCTTTGGATGTCATGGTTATTAAATTTCAGTTTTATGTTTTCTTTATTGATGCTATTATCTATTTCTTACCTATTTTCTTTACGTGTGTTTTTCTGTGTTATATAGTGGTACGATTTTACATTTTGGTAAAATCGTCCTAACCCTGATAGGATCATATGTTTTACGATCTTGCGATCCTCCTCAGGATCCCAAGTGTGATCTTAATATTGCCAACATTGCTCACTTCTTAGTTCTCTTATTGACAGTGCCGTTTGAAGAAGATGACAAAGATCCTAGCATCTGGTTTCTGGACCACAATTACCATGAATCAATGTTTTCCATGTTTAAAAGAATAAATGGTATGAGTTGGGAGAATTTGTATTTCCTTTATTTTATTACAATTGAATACTCGAATATAATTGAGCATGGATTATTTTTGTTTACAGCAAAGGAGCATGTTGTGGGGTGGTATAGCACAGGTCCAAAGCTGCGTGAAAATGACCTTGACATTCATGGCTTATTTAATGAGTATGTTTTTGATCCGAAAACCTGTGTATAATAATATTTCAATGCCATGTCTTTTCGTCACTTCCTTTAGTAGTTAATATTTCCTAGTTTTACAATATATATATATATATATATATAACTGGGACGTGTTACTCTTAAGCTCTTTGATTCATTCTGTCCTTATCCTAATCTTTATCCAAATTGACCAAACTTATAATGATTGCAGTTATGTTCCAAATCCTGTCTTGGTTATCATTGATGTTGAACCCAAGGAATTGGGAATCCCAACAAAAGCATATTACGCTGTTGAAGAGGTTAAAGAGGTAGAAGTTATGTCTTTTATCTCTGTGATAGAAATTTTTATACTTTTTACTTATATTATTGCAAAAGTGTTCTTGCTGTATATGATGGTTGGAAGGGAGCTAGTTTTTGCTCATCACTAAATTAATTAGTAGTCAAAGAAAGTTACATATAGTTTATTCTGAATACAGAATGCCACCCAAAAAAGCCAAAAGGTCTTTGTACATGTGCCATCGGAGATTGCAGCTCATGAAGTTGAAGAAATAGGTATTCCATGCCATTAAACATAAAACTGCTGTAATTTTTATTTTTTTATTCTGTTGAAAATTTTCAATTTTATTATCCATACAGTTGGGTAACCAATTCCTCTCTTCTTTTTATTCTTCTTACCCATGTGCAGGAGTGGAACATTTACTTAGAGATGTAAAGGATACAACCATTAGCACCCTTGCAACTGAGGTTTTATTTTTTCCTAATGACACGTCCTTATTAATTCCTTTCACTTTGTGTTCTCTTTTCCTGATTATTCTATTTGTTTTTTCACTGCTAATACTTTTGTTGTCCTTTTAAAAGAAAAATAATTGATGTTGAGTATTGACAAAGTAATTTTTACTTAGGTAAGTGCAAAACTTACAGCCTTGAAGGGTTTGGATGCTAGACTTAAAGAGATAAGGAGTTACCTTGACCTTGTTATTGATGGAAAGCTTCCATTAAACCATGAGATCCTGTACCATCTGCAGGTTTGTTTCTCATATTCAGGCTCAGTAAATGCTGGATTATTAACATTGTTATCAATTAGTTCAAGAATCTTAATCAAGTATTTTCTGCTGATCCGAATTTCCTAGTTTAATTTGGAAACTTTTGTAACAAAACTAACAAAGCATGTATTGTGACATTAATGGCTGGAAGGCATAATTGTTTGGAATAATAGAAGCATTCTTTTTCCCTTTTTTTTCTTCTTATGCTACACTATTCTTTCTAACCATCCCATTTCTAATTACAATTTGCAGGACGTGTTTAACCTGCTACCAAATCTTAACGTGGCTGATCTTATCAAGGCGTTTGCAGGTTATGATTTGTGCCTTGTATTTTTCAATGTCATGTTTTTCTAGAATATCTCTTTTAAATCGTTGATCTGTCTTGTGTAGTGAAAACCAATGATATGATGCTGGTAATATACCTCTCGTCTCTCATTAGAAGTGTAATTGCACTCCACAACTTGATTAACAACAAGGTTAGATACAATTCCTTAAACTTTGCCGCAAGAATCATTTATGCATGCTGATTAATTAATTACTTAATTTGTTACCATATTATGAGAATATAAATTGTTGCCAGGTTTTGGAAATAATTAGTTCTCCATTTGTATATTAAAGTTTAGTATTTAATAGGCTAGACACTTGATGAGCCTAGGGCTGTACATGGGTTACTTTGAATTGGATTTGAGGAAAATGAAATCTGAACCAATCAATTTTTATCGGTTTGAATTTTTCTTTTTTAAATTGGACGATCCGGAACCAATCAAGAACTGGTTGGTTCGGATCAATGAGTCCATCGTTATACAAATGTGCAGAATTTTATTTTAGGAATAGAACGAATACAATTTGTCCAAAAAAAAACTCGCGTAATGTTGTCATTAAAAGGGGTAAATTACGTCTTATTGTAATCGGCTTACACGGACTGAATAACGTAACAGTTAAAAAAAAAAAACACGATTGTACAATAAAATTCCGTCCATAATGATAATAGACTTACAATATTGATTTTGTTGAGTTTTTGTAGTGCATAAATCTAATTCTCAAGCTAATCACATCGAGTTTGATTAGGTTAAAAATAAAAAACAATCAGTTTGGATTCTTGGATTCAAACTACTGAAACTCATTGATTCTCTGCGTTAACAAATGATGAGTTAATCTTGTCAAGTGAAAGAGGTTCCCAAATCATTACTGATTTACTGTGTTTCATGTCTTTATTTATTGAAATGTTATTTCAGATGCTTAACAAAGAACACGAACGGGCAGAAGACTCAAAGTCAGTTACAGTGCCGAGTGCAGCTGCATAAGTTTTGATGGATTGTGATATTCGGAACTCAATGTTATTGAATACTTGGATTGAGATTGTTAACACTTTTTTTTTATTACTTTTGTCGGATTAGAGAACTTACACCTAACATGGCATAATGATCCTTTTATGCTTGTTCCGGTGTTCCATGTAGTATACTCTTCATTACGTTGCTCATTTTCTTTGTTTGGTAGTTTTGGAAACGACTGTTAAAGAATTCGTTATTAAAACAAATTAAGATTTCAGAAATTAATGTTTTGCCCTGGTAAATTTTTTCTGATTTTTAATTGACCGGAATCCGCTGAATCCCGTACATTGTTCCGAGTTGCGACTAGGAAGAAATCATATAACATGCCATGCTATGGTTTATCGACCAGGCAATAGATTGAACCATGTTAGCTAAGATTGCATGTATCACCTGCAAGTATGTAACTATGTGATCATTGCAATTGTAAATTGTTTTGATTTAGATTAGATTGTAAATTACTTGCTAGTTTTATATTTCTGACATGTTGCCCCAGAGTTTCTATTTTTCGAAACATACCATCTTGAATTTAAATAATAATCATTTTGTATAACGAGAATAAAAATTTCTGGCGTTGGAAAAGTTAACTAATAAGACGATCTACATCAACAATATAGAAAAATGGATAAATATAGTAAATTCGACAAATGCTTGGAGTCTTCGAAGGTAATTTCCCTTGGGTAAAACATTTGGGAGTCATTTTCTTACTGTCAGAGAACTAGTTCACCATGACGGCATACAAGTTATGTTTCACCGATTTTTCTTAAAAGAAAATGCTTTTACATGCACTATTTTACCTTTTTTTTTTTTATATATATAATATGATCCTATATGATATAGCAGACGTTATTGAGCTTTTAACTTAATTGTTGCTGAATAATTACTACACAAAACATTGAAAATTTAAAAATCTGTCAACCGAACATCTACAGGTGGAAATCCATGTTAGTAATACATCATTGACTCAGACAAAATTTACCCAACACCTTTCATTTACTAATGGGAATCCATGGTATAACAAGCTCAACTTACAATTCCATTCAAATCTATAAATAAATGAAGAAAATTAACGTGCAAACAAATTTCCCTTACTTTGGTTGCTTTCCCTTTAAAAAAAAAAAACTTTGAAGAGGAGGAATTGAAAAAATTCAAGAGTTCTTTGAACACTTTACAAGGGTTTCTTCCCTGCACCTCAAAATTTTCTTCTACACCTTTAAACACTTTTTAAATTCAAAAAAGCCCTTTAGCCCTTTGTTGCGCAGATTTCACGTCCAAAACTACTTTCGATAAATGTTTCTTCTGAATATCGAAATCCAATGAAGGTTGTGGGCTTCCGGATATTCTGTTTTAACTTTTTCAATTTTATTTAAAGTTTAATTTTTTTGAATTTTAATCATTTTTTTAGTTTATTATTTTTCATTTTTTAATGTTAATTTTTTTAAAGATTATGTATTTTAAAATTTTTAATATTTCTTAAAATATTTTTAAAAATAAAATAAAAAATATATACGAATTTTTTTATATAATTATTAAAAAATAATTAAATTTTAAGTTACAAAAAAAAGTAAAAAGACCTGTCAAAATTTATCAAACAAAAAATATATATATATATATATATATATATATATATGTATATAATATAATAGTTACATGTCAATGTTTAATAATTATCTTGTTTAATAATTTCATATCTTTTAATGCGATGTTACAGTGTTATGTAATTATGGATTCAAAATTGTATTCTTAAAGACGAAGGTAAATTTATTTATTAACAAAATTCCTAAAATTTATTATTTCTTTATATATGTAAAAAAAACTAAACAACACATAAAATAATGTGAAGTAACAGTTGAATAAACATAAAGGAACGCCAGCCAGAAAATATCATTAAAAGCGACATTGATTCACGCATTAAATGCAATAACAATACATAGCAAAACGCCACTAAATATTTATTATTTTCAAAATAAAATATAATTTTATGGTCAGGTTAAAGTTTAAATAAAAGCGTTATTACATGTAGAGTTGACCGCAATATTAAATAGATTATAATTTTGGTTTCTAAATTTTTAAAATTTATAAATTTAGTTTATATTATTTATTTTATTTTTTAAAAAACATAGGCAACTTTCATCCTTATTTTTTAATTATATCTGTAATTTTTTTATACATGATATAATCATAGCACCGAAAAAAATTTAGGCACTAAAATATTGAATTTTGTAAATTATATAACCAAAGTTACAATTAAACCTATTGTATTTTTAGGTTGCTAAAGATTGTTTGGCTAAAGGGCCTCTACAGTGGACATTGTTTCAAAATGTCTAATTTTTGGCATGAGGATTCTAAACACCTTCAAGATTTTCTGGTGCTCCATATCGTCTTCGTCACAAAACAGATCCTTACAGAGGGATCTTATATCGCAAAAAAAAAAAATTCAGTTATTTAAAATAAATTTAAGATTAAATTAAATTTTTGAAAACAATGGAAGTAAATAAAAAAAATGAAGGAAAATACTATGAAACCAACACTTTATATATTACCAGAAAAGAAAAAATGAAGAAGAAAGGGCCACTCAGAAATTAAAGAGAAACTATAATTTTTGGAACAGAAAACAATAATTAATAACAGGACGAATAAGAAAGAAGGTCACAATGATGTAGAGATAAGGGTTCATACAACAAAATCAGAATTCAAAACCTAAATTTAAAAAAGTCAAGAGCTATTTAAGATTCAAACATGTGTTCCTATTCTCCACACAAGTAAATCATGAACTCAGGATCAGACTCCAGACGCGCCATCGTGTCCGGCGCCAAAACCACTTCCAAATCGGTGCTGCCACCGCCATATCTCCCGGGAAACGCCGACAATTTTCCATCGAACTTGTTAGCTCCACCACTTCGCATGGCCAATGGTCGTCCCCACCCGAAATCGTTGTCGTACATCGGAAATCTTGGCGAGCTTCCCATCTGCACGGTGGCACCGTCATGGTTCCCTAACTCGAAGCACTTTGGCTCACGCTCCCAATTCTCCACGTTACGACGCACCGTATCACTACTGAACGCCTTCACGCTCTTGTGCACCTGTTCCGCACACCAGCCAAGGTCCATGGACACGACGTCACCAACTGCTGCAACCGTCACGATGCTTTGAATCGCATTCCCGAAGTAACAATCCCCCAATTTAGGCTCCGAACGTTGCCGAACATTAACTGCCATTCGGAGCGTCGTCGTTTTACCCTTCTCTAAATTCCTTGCTCTAGTCACGCAACGCCACATCAGCGCGCACAAGGCCTGAAACGAAGAAATCTCTGTCGTTTCGCCCTCTGTCACCTTTTTCAATTCTGTGTCATTGCTCAGCTTCGCCATTAACTCAACATCCACCACCTCTTTTCCTGCTCCAAACATTTTCCTACTCTTGTTCACTGAGCCTTTCAACTTCTGAATCGATTCACGGCTGAAACTGAAGATTCTCTCGCGAAAGGGCGCGTCAACATCGAAGGTGACCTTGAGTTCTACTTAAACAAAAAAACTCTATTTGTAAATTTTAAGATGCAAATTCATGCTGAAATTCATTTCCGTTAATTTTTTTGTTTAATTACTCAAGGTTTTCAGTGAGTGTAAGATTTTCTTTCAATCTCAATAGCTAAAATTTTGTATTCGATATTTTTTCAAATATTTTATAATCTAATAACTGACTTTAAATTTAACTTATTCTAGCAAAAAAAATTATAAGGTGAAAATTAACTCATTGCGTGCTTCACACCTTACATTGCATAGTAAGATATACGTATTAAATTATTTGAATTAAATGATTTTAAATCTTTTTTTTTTTGTTAAAATAAATTAGCTTTTGTTATTATGGAAAAAAATGAAGAAGTGGATTATTACCTTGGGGCATTCGGAGAACGACTTTCGACATGAGGATTGATTCCCGGTGAAACTCCGGGAGCCTAGAGGGAGATATGAGTCCTTCTCGAGAAACTGCAGAAAAGATGTTGAAGAAGTTCCAAAAGGAGGAACCATCGGTAACAGCATGGCAGACGGCGCAACCGATGAAAATACCGTCAGTGAGTTCAGTGACCTGAATGGCCATGATGGGGGAGGAATGGGCGGTGTAACTGATTTTGTGGTGGAAAGGGAAGAATTTCTTAAAGGCCGGGTGGACATCCGACGGCGACAGGAGGTCGGTGACAGAGAGATTGTTGGCGGTGGCGTGGATGAAATCGACGCCGGCGTCGTTGCATGCGATGTAGACGTGGCCGTCGGCATGAGTTTTGAATCGGCCAGCTAATGGAGGGAAAATTGAGAGCGTGCGAGAAAGCGCGTTGGTGAGGTGAGGGATAAGAGTGTGAGAGGGGAGAGATGGGGTGGTGAAGAGACAACCCTTTTGGATGTAGTGAGCCAAAAACATGTTAAGGTCTGAGATGGAGAGTTTGAGGTCTCCGAGAGTGGAGTTTTGGTGAGGGACTATGGAGCATTTTGAGAGGACAGTGACTTCTTCACACAGAGCAGAATCAGAAGAACACATTTCTGTACCCAACTCCAAACTCCCACTTGTTTCTGTGGAATAGTACATTGGATGTCCTCTTTATATAGCTCACAAAGGTATCTTGGTTCATGTCCACCAAACTAATATATATTTATATATCTACACCGTTTTATCGGTAACGTATCATAATTATTCACACCCATTTTATTCTTAGTCATTTCGATGGGAGTTACAAATTTTGTTAAAATTTCTTCACATCTCATATATATTTCATGATTATGTTTGATTTGTTTATACTATTTTGATGTATCATCACCAGTACAATAAGGATCTTTGGTCCCGGTTGTTTTTTATATTCTGCTCCGGTTCCAGAAACGAAGCATATTGGGGCGAGGCCAAAAGGGATGACTTTTGGCCTTAGATGTGGATCGAAGTCGTAAAGCATTTTTCTGTCTCGGGTCACGCTTGAACCGAGGCCTGTTCTACGCAGTGCTGCAACGCGTTCTTGGAGACCCTGAAACCTTTCTTCTGAAATAGGATTGCAGCAGATTCATGGCACCCAACTTATCCTAGTCCAACAAAACCCTTAACGGTGCAAGAGGTTCAATGCATGGTGGTTTCAACCGTCGGAAACTCCTACTTCGACACTTATGTTTTATCAAAATCGAGCCTCTTTGTGTACCCAACAAAGACCATAATCAAAACGTGTAGGACCACACAACTTCTCAAATCCATGACACCATTGATCTTCTAAGCCCACACCCACCTCGGCCTCACGCTCTCCTCCTGCCGCTACACTCGCGAAACCTTCATCTTCCCTCTGTCACAGCCCTTCCCTCACACAAGCTTCAACGACGAAGTCACCTACATAGAAGCCACGCTCCCTCCAACCTTGTGCTTCCGAAAACCGTTAACGCAACCACCAGAACAAATCCTGTGTATGCTATGTTTCAGTGGAGGTGCAGCGAGGAAGAGTTAGAGTTACAGGGAGAGAGAAGAGAGAAATGAAGTTTCAGAGAGAAATTGAGAGCGGCGGGGAAGAAGAATGGTTCGCGAAATTTGAATCCTAAATAAACCCTATGACTTCAGTTGTTAGGGGAACCGAAGCCATAGACTCCCTTTTGGCACCGGGTCTCCTTGGACCGAGGCCAAACAGCTAACGTCCAACCACTTTTTGGCTTCGGGTCTTACTGGACCGAGGCCTATACCACTATTTGGCACCGATTTTGGACGAACCGGGGCCTATACCCCTTTTTGGCTTCGGGTATTTGGAGAACCGAGACCTAAAACTTGGCTCTAATTACAAAAATGTCACCGCACCATTATATGCTTCGGTTCCTGGCCAACCGAGGCATATAAGGCGAGGTAAAATGAGAATTCTACACTAGTGCATCTTAATTAAAAGTCGAAGTCTAAAAAGATTTAAATATCTTTTATTCCTCCCACTCTTAGAAATATCTTTGAAGCACAAAAGTATCATAAAATTCACATTCCAAAACGGATACCAAAGATGAAGGATAGATTAATCCTAATGATGTCCTGAGATCGAAACATTAACTCCATCGTAGAACCAATAATGAAGTAACGATGTCATGAAATCAAAACATTACTCTGATCGTAGGACTGAAAATTAGGTCCCTTAATCTACTCATTCACCTTACATCTGGCTAACTGAGGTTAAAGAGTTTATACAAAAATGCTAACATATAAGATTTAGATAAAAATATTATTTCGTTTTTGTCTAGAACCTCAAAATAAATTTAAAATATGACTTAATGAAAAAAAAAATTCAAAGAAAAAAAAACGTTTGTTTGTTGAGAGTGTTGGCGATGAAAGTCGAATTGACTTTTTCTACTCCTACTAAAAATCAATTTTCCTTTTTCGGTTCCATTTTAAAAGAACTAAAAAGAAAAAAAAAAGAAACAATTTGAATTTTCTATTATTAATTTTAAGTTTTTTAACATTGAAATTTAATATTCAATTTATTAGTGAATTAATTAATTGATTAGTGTATATATATATGTGAAATAAAATCCTTTTTATCTGAAAATTTATTTTAATTAATTCCAATATTTTTAGTTTTTTTTTCATGAATATTCTGCATAAATTAAAATGCAACGTACTGAAAAGTAGTCTGTGAGTGTTAAAATTGATTTGGAAGCCTTAGTTCCCTTAATTATGAAGAGCCGTGCCCGTGTTTGCAGGTAGATAAACTTCTCTTGACCAACATATTATTGCTCAAATTCATCTAAGCAGATACGTTCGAATAACTTGTTGATCAGAGTTCAAAACTGCATTCTCAAGAATGGCAACAATCAAATTGTATTACGAATTGCCAAATTGTCATGCATGCATGCACCATTTCCATTTCTATTTGATGAACTGCATGTGCTTTTTTTTAAGGTAATGAATGGTACTTAACGTATGGGACTGATATCGTGAATCATTAGTGCAACTTTTATTTGGTCATTGGTCATTGGTTATAGGAATGGCACCGCATTATTGCCCAATGGGAATACATGTAGGTGCAGAGCATGGACCAAGATCTTATTCGTTATACCATTTTAATTCCAGGGAATGCTTAGCCATACCAATTCACGCCATTAATATTGAAGGCATCATTGAGTTGAGAGCATTAAGAAAAAAACAAAAATGATTAAATTTCTTTTCATTCTCAATTTTCAGTAAAATTTAGAATTAGTTCACTTTTAAAAATTTTGACCAATTTAGTTATTTATTTTCAAAAATATGTGAATTTAGTCTTTTTAATCAAATTTTGTTAAGTTTATTTGACGCTTCAAGTACATTTCATCATAGTATTTAAATTGTTTATACCGTTTGACACATTTTTTCTTCAATGTTAATTCAAATATTATTACAAAATGCGTTTAAAATGTCAAATAAATTTGATAAGAATGACTAAATTCACGCATTTCTAAAGATGAATAACTAAATTGGTATAAAGTTTCGACGAGGAACTAATTCTAAAATTCACTTAAACTTAAGAGACAAAAACATATTTAACCAAAAAAAATATTCATGAGTAAAAATTTAATTTCATATTTATTTAAAAAATTAACTGTTGTGTAAAAACTGCGTTCTTAACAAATTTAGCGTGTTAAAAATTCATTTAAATTTCATCCTAATTTATTTTTGAAAAAAATTGTCTAAATAAAATGCTTCAACTCTAGAACGTCTTATCAAATGTATACAAAGACACTTCAGGTGTCCTCTGTTCAAGACATATACGAAAAGCTCGAATAATTAGACATAACAAAATTAAATTTTAGTATTTCCGAAAAAATGTTACTTTTGTCAATGTTCCTACATTTAATATTTAATCTTCATCTTTTACAAAAGTGCATGTGTAGCATAAAAAATTGAGTAAGTGAATGGATATCCGTCACATTGTGTGATGACACGAGTTCTTTTCATTGTCGTGAATTGCAAAAAGAATACCGGAAGACTGTTTTTAAGCTCTATCGCAACCAGATCTGTGATTTTTGACTTAAAATGATTTTGTAGTACAAAATGAGTTTCAGATTTTAACTCTATACTTTCAGTCTTTTATTTATTTCTATTACTCTTATTTAGTTTTTACGAGATTAAATATTTTTTCTATTTTCTAACAATTTTAATCTCTCTTAAAAAGTAATTACTAGAACTAAAGATATATTGAGAAACTAAAAGCTGATATTTTCTCAATATATATGTGGGGTTTATAGCACTACTAAAAAAACACCTATTGCTTAATTTCGTTTTAATTATTTTTTGTAAGAGATATTTATGAAAAATCATTTGCAAGAAATTAGTACTAATTTTTTTAAGAAATTTCATAAAAATGTATAAAAAAATATTTAGAAATTTTATAGTTTTGTATGAAAAAATTATCTAAAAAAAATTACATGTTAATTAAAAATTTTAGAAAAAATAATAAAAAGAATTTTATTTTTTTTATTTTTATAATAAATTTGTAAGAAAAATTTAATGAAATATAAAAAATTATAATAACGAAGAATCATGCAATTAATTCATTTAATTTTATAGGTATTTGTAGAATAAAAGTTAAACTTTTTAATTTTATAGGTATTTGTAGAATAAAACTTAAACTGGTTATGTTACTTCTTTTATATGAAACGGAGTACGTTACTAATTAGAATATATTAATTTATTAATGGTTAACATATTAGTTAAATATTTTTTTATAAAATAGAACGAGCATAACAATTGAAAGATTTTCAAGAAGTCAAACTAATAATCATAAAGACCAGTAAACAATACATCCATGCAAAGATGTGAGCCCAAACAACAAGGCAGAGATTAACTAAACTTGAACACAAACATAATCTGAACAGCATCAATATGAAGATGAAAGTTATTATTTCCATCACATTCAGACACGTGTCCCTACGCACTGAGAAGACACGTAAAGCAAGAATTCAGGATCGGACTCGAGTTGCGCCATTGTTTCAGGGGCCAAAACCACCTCCACGTCGACGCTGCCACCGCCATTTCGTCCAGGAAACGCCGACATTTTACCGTCAAACTTGTTTGCTCCGCCGCTCCGCACTGTTATGGGCCTCCCCCATCCAAAATCGTTGTCATACATCGGAAATCTTGGCGAGCTTCCCATCTGCACAGTGGCGCCGTCATGGTTTCCTAACTCGTAGCACTTCGGCTCACGCTCCCAATTCTCCACATTACGCTGCACCGTAGCGCTATCAAACGCCTTCACGCTCCTACTCAGTTGCTCTGCACACCATTGAAGGTCCTTCAACACCACATCACCCACTGTTGCACACGTGGTAATGCTCTGAAGCGCATTCCCGAAGTAGAAATCAGCCAACTTGGGCTTCATGCGCTGCCGAATATTAGCGGCAGTTCGAAACGACGTCACTTTAGACTTCTTCATATTCCTCGCCCTCGTCACGCATTTCCACATCAATGCGCACAACGATTGGAATGAAGAAATCTCCGTCGTTTCAACCCTTGCACCTTCTTTAGCTGTTTTCAGTTGTGTGTCCGTGTTCAGCTTCGCCATCATCTCATCCGCGACATCAACGCTCTCCGGCGTAAACATTATCGGAGGTTTGTTCACTAAGGCTTTCAGCTTCTGAACTGATTCACGGCTGAAACTGAAGATTTTCTCGCGAAATGGCGCCTCAACATTGAAGGTGGCCTTTATTTCTACTTAAACAAGAAAATTAGTTAGTCATAATTTTTAATGTTGTTATTGATTTTTTTTCTCTTTCCTGGTTGACTCTAAAACTGAATATTCTTTTAATTAAAATAGAGGAATTTTTTTATGGTCACCTTTCGGAAGTTGAAGCACGACCTTAGAGGTGAGGATGGAATCCCGACGAAAATCCGGGAGCCTGGAGAGACAAGCGGTTTCTCCTCGAGAATTTGCTGCGAAAGTGTTAAAGAAGTTCCAGAAGGAAGCACCGTCGGTGACGGCGTGACAGACAGCACAACCTATAAAAACACCGTCAGCAAGCTCGGTGACCTGAAAGGCCATGATGGGGGAGGAATGTGCCGTGTAACTAATTTTGTGGTGGAATGGGAAGAGGTGTTTGACGATTGGATGGACATCGGAGGATGACAGGAGGTCGGCGACGGAGACATCAGTGGCGGTGGCGTGGATGAAATCGACGCCAGCGTCGTTGCATGTGATGTAGACATAGCCGTCAACATCAGTTTTGAGGCGACCTGCAAAGGGAGGAAAAAGGGAGAGGGTGTGAGATAGTGCTTTGGTGAGATGAGGGATGAGAGGTTGTGACGGTAGAGATGGGGTGGTGAAGAGACACCCCTTTTGGATGTAGTGACATAAGAGCATGTTAAGGTCTGAGATAGAGAGTTTCAGATCTCCCAGAGTAGAGTTTTTGTGAGGGACAACTTTGCATTTTGAGATGACAGTGACTGAATCACAAGGAGAAGACATTTTCTACGTAACAAACACAAAAACGAAACTCTCCTCCAAACTCTGTTTCTATGGAAAAGAGAACGATGGGTGCTCCGTATTTATATTATCTACCAACATGTCTCGGTGCTCATAACCTTGAGAATACGTTCAACTTGTGTTACCACGCCTTATAAAACAAACACTTTTAACTCTTGTTCGAAAATCTGGAAAAAAGTTATGGAGGAGAGAGATAAAGAAGAAAAAAAAAAGTAATAAATAACAAGATAAATACATCAAGAGCGAAGAAAATACAGTAATATGATAATCCAGAAGTAGCAGCAGTTTTTTTTTTTTTCTACAATCATTATTTTAAGTTTG
>Ga0214544_1007204_pt1 | contig 19766 bp, 9 predicted proteins | sample CNSS3metaG_FD_160074 | JGI IMG/M metagenome (GOLD analysis project Ga0214544, IMG submission 160074) | Root nodule microbial communities from cowpea collected in UCLA plant growth center, Los Angeles, California, USA - CNSS3 | ecosystem: Host-associated > Plants > Roots > Nodule | place: USA... | reverse complement strand
TCTCTCTCTCTCTCTCTCTCTCTCTCTCTCTCTCTCTCTCTCTCTCTCCAAATCAATCTATCAAAAAGAGCACATGCTAAGGATGTGTTCCTTTGGAGGGAATTACTGTTCAAAGGTGATAAAAAAAGCTTATTTGAGAGATTTTTTGTGTTCCATTTCACTGACAAGACATTCATTTGTAAGATTTCTCTCTATATGGCATCCCCCTTCCAATATGAGATTTAAGAGTGATAATAACCATTTTACCAATATACTCTCTTTATTTTATTACGAAATATAATAGCATCGGACTCTCATGTGTGTACTTCTTTAAATATTATGTAATTTTTGAGTTTACTTTTTTTAATGATGTGATTACAAATGTTTAATTTTTTTTCAATAAAGAAAAAATTAACATAATTAATTTTTTACATAAGATATATTATTATATTTATTTTCTCAATTAATATATTAATAATTTTATTCATCTAAAAAATTTTCAAAATTAATTACAATTTATCTAAATGTAATTTTATATTACTTTTAATACCAAAAACAATTTAATAATTATATCTTTTATTTATTAAATTTTATTTTTTATTAGTCACATCCATCACAATTACTTATAAATTTCTTCGAAAAATAATATGAGATTCATTTTCAAATTGCCCCAAATCAATCTTATGATTTTTTTCAAATCATTCGTCCCAAAACAAAACAACATAACCTCTAAATAAGTAGAGTGCAATATTTTTTATTTAAGACTTCATGCATTTAAGAAGGCCAATAAAAAAAAATAAAAACAATGGATTTCCCAATGTGGTGGTGCTTATTTCTTGAGACTCACAATCTCAGTTGTCATCTTCCAAAGGAATAAATATACAAGGGAAGAGAGTTAATGCGTTTTTGTGCAAATCGAGCATTACCTTCCATTAATGCTTCCTTCTACTTTTTCTTATTCACGTTTTCACCTTCAGTTTGACCATGGAGAAGTTTCCCTAAAGTACTAATGTAATAACGAAAACATAAACTAAAATTTATCTGAATAAAAAGGAGGTAAGTCTTAAATTAATTTTAACTTATAAAAGTATATTTTTTATATTTTTTATGGAACTTATACTTTTTTTAAAAACATATTTTTCTTTATCTATATTAATTAGAGAATTCTTTTTACACATATAAAAAAAAAATAAGCTAAGACATTATTTCTAATTTAAATTTTCAATGCAATAAGTACGTGAATCTTCCTTTTTATATATTTCCCTTCTATCTTTTATATAATATCTTTGACTTTTATTTGTATTGATGTTAAAATCTTAACAATGACATTATTTATATTAAGAAAGAAGAATGAAAAAAACATTCTTATAATATGTTTTTTCTGCTATGTAATACTCTCTATAAATACAAACTATATAGGAAATGAGATGTAAGATATAAAAAAAAATATAATATATATATATATATATATATATATATATATATATATATATATATATATATATATATATATATATATATATATAAACATAGTGCAAAATCCAAAAAATATATCTGTTTTCCTTGATCTGAGAATATAAACTATTGAATGTTTTAATGTTTAACCTTAAACTATTCTCTGAAACAAAAAACATATGTTAATTGAATAAATAAAAAAAATAGTGGAATTATATGTATTATGTAGGGTTGATGATTGAGTGCACGTGTGGTAGGTGATGTCCACGTGCAGCTGTTTGTATTCAGTGAATTGATGGAGAGGTGGGGTCTTTTTGTTTGTTGTGTGTGCATGCATTTGTTTAGTTCTCTTTTCCCTTGTGTCCGTTAGCCACGATAACGTCACCCACCTTTTTATTCCAATTCTGATGACCACCCACCACCCACCCTGCGTGCGTGCATGCGTGTGGCATTTACTGCCACTGCGCTACCACCATCTTCTTCTTCTGCTGTGACAGTGTTAATTAATCACTTACGCGCCATGCGTGCACCCCCCCCTCCTTTCTCTTCACACCAAACGAATGCTATCTGGACCCCACACTGCATCGTAAACCCAACCCCAACCACACAACATTACTCTCTCTCTCTCTCTTTCTCTTTATCTGCGTCACTGTCCTTTCTGGCAGAGGGAGGTTAACCACTATGGACCAAACACCCAAACTTTACACCTTCCACTGTAGTAACTCTGTCACACATTCCCAGACACACCTATTACTGTCTTCTCTCCTCCTTTCTCTTCACACTCTCATCAATTTTATCACCTATTTTTAAATTTTATAAAAACAAAAATCAATATTTATTATGATAAGTTTTGTTTGCTTGGAAGAGAAACCCTATGACAGTGTTCTTGAGAAAATTTAGCTGTGAATCAAAGTTAAATTTCATATAAAATTTATAAGTATTATTTTAAAGTTTTGAATTAAAATACATTACAAAAAAATGTATTATTAGTAACCAATTTTAGTGACTAAAAGTTGTTAGTCTAACCAATTTAGATACTAATTTACAAAATTAAAATTTATTGGTTACTAAAATACTCACTAATATAAATAAAAAATTATAATTGGTCACTAAATTTGTCACTAATTAATTAGAGACCAATTTAGTAACTAAGTTATTGTGGTAGCCAAAACTTAGGTAGCTAATTTTTAGTGACTAGTTTTCTTTGGTAGCCAAAATTATGGTAGCTAATTTTAAAAACCAATTTAGTGACCAATTATAATTTTTTTATTCATAATAGTAACTATTTTAGTAACCAATAATCTTTTTACTTTGTAAACTTGTATCTAAATTAGTAATTATAGTAACTAACAACTTTTGGTCACTAAAATTGGTTACTAATGAAGCATTTTCTTGTAGTGATAATATCAAATATTTTATTGTGTGACCAATGTTATATATATATATATATATATATATATATATATATATATAATTATCATCTTTCAAATATTATTCTTATTTGAAAAAATAAATCCTTATGTAACGTTTCATTTAATTAATAATCCAAATTAAAAGAAAACGTCACATCGAATAATATAGTAATGCAATTCTGGAATACTAATATGACTCCGTACAGTAACCAAGGCACATCACAATGTCAAAAGAAAACATAAAGGAAAACGACAAAGTTTTCAAAATAAAGCCCAAAGGCCAGATAGTACATGAGCCATTGCCCTAAAGGAAGAGTCCAAAAACAGAAGCCAGTCCAAAGACTAAGCAACGAAACCGTCACCTCCCTGTTGACCCTTGGTGTTCCTCGCATCTGCTCACATCAAGTTGATGATCATTGCAAAAGAGAGAACCACACATATGGAATACACAACAAACAAACAGAAGGGTAAGCTAGAGCCAAAAGTAGTTTTATCATGCAATCAAATATACTTTCACAGTCAAATATACATACATCATCCAAGCATGTTATGACCTTCCAATCAATACACTAAGACTCGACTCGACTCATCTGGATATGTATAATTTAGTTGGATTCAGTAGATATTTGCACTTGTGGTGGATATCTCTGCTCACCCCTGAGCTAAGTGTTATAAGTGTTACAATGTCTCAATTCCCCCACGCACAAGGTTAGCCCTTAATGAGTTTCGGGCCTCCTGCTACTCTCACCACAAGAGTCAGTCCGCTTTATGTGAGACTAACTGACTCCTTAGAGCATCAGGATGCAACCTTACCTTGAATCCTTACCAAATTATATAGATGGGGCACCACCATGAACTCCCACTAATAGGGTCATGGAATTACGTCCCGACCACTGAAGCACAACCCTGAAATCTCACCTAGAGATTTCAAGGAATTACGTACTGATCACATACCAATCATATACAAACAACCAAGTAATATTTATTATGCATATAAACCTCAAGCCAATCCTTTATAACCAATCCTTATTCATATTTAATGTTGGATCCATACCAACTCATCCTTCCCAAACCATGAGTGTAGAATTGTATATCATATCAATACCATGCCACCTTAATTACCAACCATCTCATATAAAGTCACATGCCAAGATTTTACCACGCCTATCATTCACAACCCATGCATCATACCACTCATGCATATTCATTCATTTCATACTTAGACATAACAATCCAACCAAACATGTATTAAACACCCAAAAACAAAGATGGAAACAGTACCCAAGCATCATCTCACCCAACTCTCGCTCAGGCCGAGAGGTCTTGCTTAGGCGAGGGAGTTCTCGCCCAGGCGAGCTCCTTCTGCCTAAGCGAGGGCTCGACAAGTTGGAACAATGGCCTTCTGCACTAGCTCGCTTAGGCGAGATCTCCTCGCCTGAGCGAGGCCTCCTCTCGTTCAAAACGAAGATAGCCCGCCTGAGCGACAGCTCGCGCAAAAGACTTAGGACAGTCTTTGCCAGTCTCGCTTAGGCGAGCCAAGCTCGCTTGGGCGAGAGTATCATATCTCGCCATTGTTCTACCTACACAGCTACATTTTCATATCCAAATCATCACACAAGGCATCCTACATGTTCAAAGCAACATACAATACATACAACCACACATCAGATTCAAAAATAAACAAAAAATTATTCAAAACTCGAAACCTTATCTTCCCTTACCTGGAAAGGGGTTAGCAGAGGACTTCAACACCCGAACCGTGATGAATAGTAACTCAAGCAATAGCTTCGAGAGCTGGAAAATAGTGAAACAAGCTTAAAACGAGTACATTAAGACAAGCCCTAGTTGGAACTACGAAGAATGAACAGAACGAAGAATGAACAAAATGGAGCAAGAGCATGAGTTGGAAGCTGACTTACGAAGAGTAGAAAATTGGTCTGAGCTCACTTGATGAGAAACAATGGTGAACCCTAGCAGAGCTTCGCAACTCAAAGAGGGAGTAAGGGAGAACTGTTTTTCTGAAATGAAACGAATGGGTGGGTTAGGACAGGTTTGGGTCATTTAGCTCCTTATGAGCCAACCCTTAGGCCCATTAGACCTTGAGGCAGCCCTTAAAGATTGGGGCTGAAATAAGAGGGCTTTACATAAATTAGCACATAAAGTAAAAGTGAATGTGTGGTTATGATTTTATTTTATTAAAGATGAGAAAAATTTATATTTATAGGAGTATTTTTTAGTATCAAATCTTATTTTAAAACCAATTATATAATATTGAGTTAAGTTTAAAGTCAAAATTATTTGAAATCAATGTTAACTGTTATTGGTTGGATTTATCGTGTTATTAATTTTTAGATCGTTAGTCTCATATTTGACATGTATATATTTCATGAGTAAATGATAATGGATGATGTTAGACTATCTATTGGTAGTTATCCTGAGTATGAAAAGTTTGACTATGTATATTAAATGAGCAAGATTCTACTCTGAAGGATAAAATTGTTCTTGACATGTTGGTAATGGTAGAAGCTCCATGTTATCAAATCAATTGACAAAGAGGTTTTAGGTATAATATAACCTTAATATGTTTGAGTCTTGCTTTAGTTGTTAGGAAGATTTAATGAAAAATGCATTGCCAAAAGGTATAAAATGCCTAAAAATCTCTATCATGTAATTAAGTTAGTGTAACTACTTAGATTATGTTCATAAAACGTACTGTATGATCTATTATCTTCCCCTTGATAAGAGTTTTTTGGTGAATGTAAATTTTATAAGGAAGATCATTACCAAACTATCATTGAAAAGGGTAATGTGAGAGATATTCCTTTATAAAAGTTGTTTTTTCCGGTTATTCTAAGGTTTCAAAGATTTTATTCCTTAATGTAAACGACAAGTAAATAAGGTGATATCAAGAAATTGTGAAAGAGTCAAGAAATTTTTCTCACCCATATAATAAAAATGCTTAGAAGCATATGGTGCCAGATATGTTAGTATTAGACACTAAAAGACTGCATTAGACAAGCCTGACAATAAATAAGTTTCGATGATAATAAAATCTATAATTAAACAAGAGAGTTAAGTCGGTAAGATCACTTACAGGTCTTTATACGAATAGGGGAGCCATGGCTGCCCCATTTTTTTAAAATAATATATTGAAATTCTTAAAGTTTTTTGAAAATTTTAAATTATATGTAGAAGTGTTGAAAATTGATGAAAATTAAATTAGGTGTTATTTTATTTTATAAAGTACAATATTTAATGATAATAAATAATAAGACATAAAATCAAACATAATAGAAAATTAAAAATATTTATTACGATATTTTTTTATTTTCTTTTTCTATGTTTTTTGAGTTTTTCTTACGTTGTATACTAATATTTCACTTTTAGCTATTTTTTGTTTTGTTTCTGAAAAAGAAATGAAGTTAGATACAAATTCACTATTTTTGCTCTCATTTCTCATATGTTCTCTTTCTCTTGAAAAAAAAAACATCTATTTTGTCTCACTTGATGTGACATATTAGTTTCGTTTAATAGTTAACATATGTTCTTAGTAAGCCGAAGTAGTATCTTGTAGAGGCTTCTAAGCACTTTGAATCCTTTATTTCACTATGTCAATACTCAATTTCGTCCGGGTGAATAAATTTTCCCCTTTCTATAGTGTCTCTGCCTGGCCGCTCGCGTCGCATGACATCCAATTTAACTTTTGTTTTTTTCTAAAAAATATATATAGATGATCTAAAAATAAAAAAATAGTTTTCTTTGTTTACTTTTTGATATCTATCTTGTTACTCATGACATCCACATCCACTTTTAAATAACTTTAAAAAAATATTAAAAATTTATAAATGATTAAAAAAATGAAAAAAAAAATAAAAGATAAAAAAAAGAATTTATTTCAAGTGTCTGTCCGGCCACTCGCGTCGTGTGACACCAATTTTAAAATAATTCAAAATACGAAAAATTTAAATAAAACGGTTTTGAAAAATATCAAAAAATTTAAACAATTTTCCAAATAGTTTTTTTTTTAAAAGAACTACGTAACGCTGATTCTCCATGGTAAATGGAGATATATATGAGTGAGGATTAATCCTTGTCGAGCACAAAAAACCAAAAAAATATATTTTTGTTTCTTTTGTAAATTCATTTATTATTATTTTTTGGGAAAATAAATATTTTGAAAAAATCACATAATTGTTGCATATTTAATTAAAGGCATCGTCTTAGGACAGACGTTGTGGGGTGCTAATACCTTCCCTACGCGTAACTGACTCCCGGACCCAAAATTTGGTTTTTCGTAGACCTTGTTTTATCTTCTTTAGTTTTTCCTTAGATTTCCAAAATAAGCTATGGTGGCGACTTCAAACTCTGTTTTTAAAAATTTTATTTTTTTTGTTCGCCATCCCGTCACGATTTCAGTTGCGACACTCTAGGTACTTGTCCTTCTTCAAGTACTCATCTCTTCTCCACCAAATGGGGACTATGTCTATCGAAGACACTCCAACGCTCAAGTTATCTAATTACCTCAACAAGTAATCAATATAGTAATTAATGAAAAACGTAATTAATTTATCTCGAGATACGTGTTATTTATAATATTTACATGTCTTACCTGGATGGGTCTGAGCTAGGAGGCCCAATTGCCTTTGCATGGTGGAAATCTTCAATTGAATTAGTGTTACTCTTTGTTTTTACGTCTTGAGGGTTGCGTTTATGTCGGCTTGGTGGTATGATAAGTACTTGGCCAACAGAAATAATTGTTAAGTCCTTGGAATTGGTCATAAGTTAGACTAAATGAATTGTTCAGTATTCGACCTTGAGACTCTGTCGATGCCGAGAATCAGGTTCGAGTCTAGACTAAATAATTTGATAAGTATTCGACCTAAAGGTTTTGTCAACGTCGGATACTACTTGGCCTTGATCAGTACATCAATCCCCAAATCTTCTTTTTGTCAAATAATTGGTGATAATGTTAATGTTTACCATTATCTAACTTACACATTTTTAGCAAAATCAACTCTTTCATGGCTTTTAACCTACTTAATCCTCAATGTTACCTTACTTTTGTAAATGAATACATTTTGGGCTACAATGATCTAAATATACCATTAATCCTCATTTTTTCTATTTATGTATAGATTGGGTCACTTATTTGTTCTGAAAACTCAAACAAATGAGTGACCCGAAATAGACGGGTCGTTAGACTCATCTTGGTCATCGGGCTCGTCTGGTTCGTCAGGCCCGTCCGGGTCACTACACCTAGGAACTGGTCATTGGGCTTGTCCGAATCTTCGAGCCCGTCCAAATCGTTGGGCTCGTCTGGGTCGTTGGGCCCATCTGGGTTGTCGTGCTGGTCTGGGTCGTTTTGCTTGTCTGGATCGTCAGACTCGTTTTGGTCGTTGGGCTCGTTCGTGTCGTTGGACTCGTTCTGGTTGTTGGACCTGTCTGGGTCGTTGTGCTTGTCGGGGTCGTCGATTAAGTCCGGGTTGTTGGGTCTGTTCAGGTCGTCGTGCTTGTCCGGGTCGTTGGGCCCGTCCGGATCGTCAGGTCTGTCCCACAGATAATATTATATTTTTCAGTTGAAGATGAAAGTCCATGAGTTGGCCTTGACCCCCATGGCTTGTGTGGGGTTTTTGGCCCTATGAACTTCTTTGATGATAGTTTTTTCAATGTGGGCTTTTTAGGCCCTAGCCCACATGGGCCAGGACTAAGCCTTGTGGGCTGGACCAAATTGACACCTGTAATTTTTCTCATATATTTTAGATTAACAAGCTTGATAAAAATGGAAAACCTCTTCAATAAAATGACCGTTGGCTCATCAATTTAATGAATATTGGCTTTATCAAATTAGGTGGAGATTGTTAGCACAAATAACTTTGATGCATTGAGATTTGATAAAGATATTGCATAAAAACTTGATGAGGTTATAATAGATTGATGAAAGTAAAGTAATGAAGATTTGAAGAGATGATGTATCGATAAAACCATATAGACTTGGCCAAAAGTAACCATATCGATACTAAATTCCATTTCCTAAGCGATTAAGTAAGCAAAGGGGGTGTGTTAGAATGTGATTCAAGTGGTGGTTACAGTTGGAGTTATAATTCTCGTGTGTAAATACTCTGCTTTCTTCTCTCTGATTTGTAATATATACCTCAAGTACCTAGGCATTTTATATTTTTTACACTTTATACGAGGTTTATTTAAACTGTTGATGAGGTCATCGGTTATTCCACAAGTTAATGTGTAAGTTGTGTGCGTTAAGATTTTTGTCGTTGTTCTTTGTGTGACATGGACATGACATTAAGAAATTGTAGGCAAATGGCATAGGTGAAGGAGATTTATAAAGACTTGTGAGTAGTGCAGCGTTTGGCAGTGTCACTGTGACAGAGTGGGGTTAGGGTTTTCACGTGTGCTGGTCCAAACATTACGATATTCATTGGAGTTATGCATCTAACATAAATTTACTATTCAACTTTCCCTTTCACTTCAACCGATTAAAAATATTAAAGGTCTTTTATTTGAAAAAAAAAATAAAAAAAAGAAAATGGTGTAGGGAAAACCTTCTCCAAAATGATGCATGAATGCATATCAACCATATATATGCTGGTTTTGGAAGTATATGCACGTGTGATGCAACATTTGATCTTTTCATAGCTTTTCAAGAAACTGTGTGCATTGTTCTTGTCATTCCTTTCTGAAAGAAAAATAATGTATAAATGAGTTAAGATAATAATATCTTCTAATTAAAATAATTATGTATATTCAAGAGGTTATCCCACTTTCTAAATCTCTATAATCGATTTGATGAAAAACAAACATAGAGAACTCAAGTTTTACATATTTTTAACTTTTAATGTAGCTTAATAACTCTCTCTTTTTTAATTTAACTATTATGATAGTATTATAACTTTTCTATTATTTTTAATATTCTCATTTAATTATCTTTTTTGAATAAATATGGTTAGAGCACTATCATTGTGATATATATTATTAGTTCCAATTTTTAGCCAAAAAATAATTGTGAACATAAGATATTGTTTACTATTTATATCACAATGTTAATGTTGCTATTATCATATAACAAACTATATTAACTTTTTAAAACCAAAATAAAATAAAATTTGTGAAATAAAGTTGAAAAAGTTATTGTAATGATGGAGAAACAAATTAAACCATTGATTTAGATTTTCAATTAATCATAAAGATACTATTTTTTTTATTAAATAGTTAATAATTGGAGGGAATAAATTATTAGGCAACAGATGTTATATATACACTCAAATGGGTAATGATTACCAACAAGGTGTGACATACACACTTGATAGATAATTGAGTACACGGATTCGATTTTGTATTGTCTAATCTTATGATTATCAATTAAAAAAATATATACATTTAGTTTGTAAGAAAAACAAAATTATGTACACCTTTTAGCTGTACTTTGGACCCACCACAACTACAAATTTCAATCCTCCAATAAAACAAAACACTTCACTCAAAATAAGGTGCATAAACATGTAGCATCTCAACTACCAATCAATCTAAATAACTAAACCCCACAAATAAATGAAGAGTTCGTTATACATATGCAATGTTTTAAAATTTTGTTTAACCCTAAGTTTCATAAAAAGATAATACTTTTTTTTTATCATTAATTAGATTCTCTTTGTTCCATCAAGTCAAAGGAATCAAATATGATTAATTAATGGAATTCTTCTCATTTGCAAACCCTATACTCATAACACACTAATTAAAAACCTAACCAGATTGTGTTTCTTGGATTCTAGAACATGCACTAATTCAAATATTGAATTGAGTTTATTAATTATATGATTAATGTGTGGGGTTATGATAAGAAAGAGTGAAAGATACATAGAAATGTTGTAGTTTTTGGTGTGATGTGTACATATTTGTATGTAGGGTTTTCTCCTTCCCCATATCCATGTTTTTGCAAAAAGATTCTTAGCTTTATGGTGTGTGGCTCCACACCACAAGATGAAGCATCTCACCCCATGTGTACAAGGTCCCCATTTGGGTTTGTTTTATAATTTGGAGTGCTTTTGTCTTTGCTTTTATATCCTTCATTCCCACTCATGAAGTTTTTTAGTTTTCATAAATAAATAAATTAAAGACCAGTTTCGATTTTTTAAAATGTTGTCACCTTTTTAATGTATTAACTTGTGAACAGGTACCAGGTAAAGATATTTTTGTTACAATTTTTTTTTTCATTTTTAAAATCTAGATAAATAATTACAAACTCAACTCACTTTGAAATATGTATTACTTGTCCAATACCAATTTAGTTCTTACAATATATCCTCGAAAAACATATAAAACAATTAAAACCCTTCCTTTTGTGGGTTAATTATATATCATTTTTTATTTTAATTATAACAATTGTGTGATTTTAGTCTTCCATACTATGATCATGTAAATTATATCTAGAGATCACGAAACGGAGACAAAAGCGGGTTTAACTATTTTATCTTATTTTTAAAGTAAAAATTTATCTTTATGCTTATTATACACTCCATGGTGATAAAATTTGTCTCATTTCATCGAAAAATGAATATTTTTTTCTTTAATCGGAAAAAAAGATTGAATAAACAAATAAGTATTTTGACTACTTCAACCATTTTAAAAAAACATATATACATGTCACACTAGCATGAATAACATATACCTAACTCTCTAGACCTCATATTACCCTTATATCTCTTACAAAAAGTTGTTATCTAATTTGATAATTGCTCACTTAATATTCGAAAAATGATACTTATGTCAATAGATACATTTTACTATTCGAACTTGTACAAAAATAACACTCAATAAACCAAAAAACCAATTAAAACCCTTCTTTTATGGGTTAATTGTAATTTCTCTTTTTTATTTTAGTTATCACAATTTTATAATTTTACTTCTTTATGTATTTCAATTATGTGAATTATATTTAGGATCATAAGGAGACGAAAGTGAATTTGACTATTTTGTTTCCTTTTCAAAGTAAAACCTAATTTATATTTCTATTCTTATATTCAGTGGATATGAAATTTTTGTCGCATCCCATCAGAGAATGGATATGTCTATACCTATGTCTGTATGTACTTTTCCATTGTTCGAACTTGTATAAATATAACACTTAATACACCAAAAACTCAATTAAAATTATTAATGATATATGTATTATTTTAGAAGAAATGAAATGATGATCATCTTGTATGGGGACATTTTTCCATGTCACAATCCTATACGTCACCCTCTCTTTGAAGCCACATTAGGTAACCTTATGTTACACAAGAGTACCAAAACCCATGTGATTCGGTGATTGCTTGGCCACATTGAGGATGAAGCTCAAACCCTTGTGGGGTTGCCCAATTGGAACTAACTACCCTTAGTGCCACAAACAACAAGGGAAAAAAAAATGGTGCCCCATTGAAATATTGCATGTTACCCTCCCTCGTGTGGGAATATCATAATCATCCTTGCCACCAAAACAAAACCATTGAAAAGTACCACTCACTAAGGAATTGTGACCCCAATTGGTACACCCCTTTTTCCCACCTCTCTCTCTCTCAAAAGCACACACACTCACTCACTTATCCCCTTCTTTCATTCTTATCATTTTGAGATTAAACCTTGAGTTTGACATCTCCATCTATCCACATTGTTGTTGCTTTTTCTTGTAGAAAGAAGATGGTGTGTACTTCGATTTTAGATGTGGCTTTGGCTTTGTGATTTAGGGTTTTGGACTTTGTCTTATTGTTAGAGTGATTGTGGTGGATTTGGATTCTCCCACACACTATAAATGTCATCTTCACAAAAATAAATTTGCTGAAGTCTACTTATGAATAGGGACACATCATAATTCTAATAGTCGTTACGTATCGCTTTCTATCACAACATAATCAACTATATGCTACACTATATGTACATTACAAAAAATCCATTTCATAACACAGTACAAAACCATACGTTCCATAATTATTGGTGCAATGTTAAATTAAAAGACAAATATGTTGTATTTCGACAAAAGGGTGTTATTGGTACATGTAACACAATTATAGTTTTCAACTAAAACAATCTTATTAGTAAAGTAGGACTAATGTTGTAGACAAAGGAAAAAAAAAAAAAACTCTTCTTCTAAATATTTAACCTCAAAACTTAAACTCTTGATCTTTTATTAAGATGAAATACTCTCACACTAATTAAAAAGACTTATAAACATTTTTACATTATTTCTTTTCAACCTTATGATTACCTTTTTATTCTTTAATTTTTCTTTACGTTATTAAAGAACATTCTAACAAGGTCAAGTAAAATCCTATAAAAGCACTAATGTAATGTGTGCTTGATCTTTCCGTTCTTGATACTCAAGCTTGGTACTCAATGTGGATGGGATACCTACAAAAGTATTTTGACACTTAAGTTAGTGCGAGGAAAAAGAAATCTTATTATCAAAGAGGTGATTTAGTTAAGTGAAAATGGCTAACCTTTTACCTTTGTATTTGTTTATTTATACTACATACTCTTATTGGATTTTTTTACCTACAAAGGAAGACCCAAATACATCTTAATTATGATTTTGGCTTTACTTTATACTTAATGTTACTTAATTGCATGCTTAAGTAATGATTTTGTGTTGATTGGATTGTTGAGAGTATGTTTGTGACCTGCTTGCAAATCTAAAAATATAGTTAGGATCAACTACTACGTTCTCAAGGTATTGTTCGCTTTGGAGCGTGAAACTCCATCACAATTTTGTCCTTAAAAGACATCTTAGAAGATAGAAGGAGAAGTGAATATTTAAGTTGCATTTGATTTCGAATTCTAAACAATATAAGACTATTAAGTGTACTCCGTACAATTTAAGAGTATATCAATTTGTAATGAGTTGGAGTGTGTCAATTAGTCACACAATGAGATAATTCCACTGATGTGTCTTGACAATCTAAGAATACAAAGAATCAATAAAAAAAAAGTTACCTACATAATTTCATGCTTATTTACTAAATTAGAGAACACGATTAAAATCTTTTTCACATAAAGGAAGTTTGTTTACTATCAAAGATGTGACTCTACGAACATAGGATTACTCTAGTTCAAGCACGATTTTTTTTTTTTGAGTTTGAATATGTAGCTGTGTTGAATATTAAGAAAGAAAATTTTGTTATGCATACAAACCCTACTCAATTCAAATAAGATTATCTTTAAATAAAACATGCATGTTATGTATAAAAATAAGTATAGTGAAGATTATAATAAACTTCTATTAAGATTAATCTAGTGAGAGGTAAAAGAAATTATAAGTTTTCTTAACTAAACCAATTTATAAGGATTATCATTTTGCAATCTACTATTGTCATCTTATTTATCAACAAGGAAAAAAAAAATTCTAATATAAAGTAGTGGATATCTTAAGAACTTCGCATTCAATCATTGAAAGGTTTTAAGTGCACATTCATCAGTGTGTGCATGTGAGAATAAATTGGAATATACAATAGGCTACTCACATAATATAAAGTCTTTAAATTAGCTAAGTTAACCAACTCTACTATAATCAATGTAGTGCCTCAAGAAAAATTTGGCTTTAATGTAATGAACTAATCATAGTTTGAAAGGCATAATTGAAAGCAACATGATCCCCACTATTGTTGAACAAAGCAACCAAATGATCTCGGAAGAGGAAGAAAATAATATTATATTATTAATGAAGCCTTGTATCCCACACATAACACATAATTAATGAAAAGTTAGGGTAATAAGATTTAGTGTTTTGTTTTATTAATTCCTCCGAGATTGGTAGCATGTGTGAGATACTTCCTAACCTACCTAATCACATGCTTCACATACAAGAAAATTTATTGGATGAAGTGACTGATTATGAGAAAGTTACATAATATTTATATATAATATGAGATGCACTCATATATGAATGATTGTCACAAATCAAAACCCTAGAAGTTTGTGTTTGAATGAGTGCAATTTCACAGGCTCAAGGTTGACTTGATCCCCTCGTTATTCTCAAAAAGTTATGGCTTTGACTCTGACTTGCTGAATCTGTGTCGGTGGATATATATATATAAACTAGTACAACATTATGCTAATTAACTTAATTAACAAGTTAATTAATCAATTAAATGAATGAACAAGTGAATGAATTACTCTTCCATTAATGTGCCACATGTTAAGTAAGGATCATTTGCACTAATCATAACTAAAAATCACACTTTCCAAATTGAGATTTGAAAATCTTAAAAAAGCTTGTGGGTACACACTCTTTATTTCTTTTACTTTTCGAAGCAAAAATTTAAGCGGGTCTCTCGGGTTTGTGTTTGGATGAATGCAAAAAAGTAGAAAATGATTGCCATGTGAAAGTGATGTTTCAATTGCGTTTTACAAGTTACAATTGCAATTAATTCCTTCTATTATTACTTTAGTTGTATAGTACCTTCTAATTAATGTGTTAATTATTATATTGCCTTTACATTTTTGTATTATTTACACTTGTGGTGGAATGCTATAAGGGTGTACAATTAGTTAAAATTGTTCCCTACTTTCTTAGGTTTCTAAAGAATTTGGTTCTTTTCAATATTTTTTTAGGGTAGGGAATTAAACGTTAGCATGTGATTAGTTTTGGATTTGTAGTTTAGAAATGAACATAGTGTTCGTGTAGTTTAAAATTAATATAGTAAAATTGATTTCAAATGCATGTGATACTTTACTAAAGGTAGTATGATTGAGTGGTGTCATTATGGATAACACAACTTTTTGTTAGTATTTAATGTAGTTTTATGTTGAAAACTTTAGGTCAATTATTCATATAATAAAACCATTCAAAAAACTCATTGTATTGGCTATAATCATAATACCTCTATTACATTATTAATATTTTAATCAGTAAATCAAGAAAAGTTCATGACAAAATAAAAAAATAATATTAAAATGTTATAAACGAAAATAATCTTATGTTATATTTCATTTATATGTTTATTGATTACGATTGAATGTGCTTAAAAAATGAGTTTAAATTTAAATTAACAGTTTTTGTTTGTCTAAATTATGCTTAGAGAGTCTTATGGTTTATGTTATGCTAAGACGATATGATGGACTTCTTCTTTTATGGACAATTTGATGAGCTTCTTCTTCTTAACCTTATATTCTCTTCTTTTTTTATTACCTTTTGGTTTATCTTCTGGTTAATGTGACTATTATTTTCAAACAATGTGCCTTTGATCATGAATTTTAAGCAATGGAAAGAGTTAAATTTAAAATTCTAATACCATATTCCATTTCTCTAATATCTAACACATCAAATATATTATGATTAAATATGATTTTAGTTCCTAAACTTTAACGCAAATTAAAATTTGTTCCTATATAAAAATTTTATTACATTGTGGTCTCTAAACTTTAAAAATAATGAATATATTTTTTTTAATTCAATTTTGTTAAATTTTTTTGATGTATCAAATGCGGTTTTCAACTAACATTGAAGTGAGAATGTCAAATGGTATAAATAACTCAAATGCTAACATAAAACGTATTAGCACGTGTAACGTAATTAGGTTAAAAGAACTATATCTATTCATTTTTAAAGTTTGGAAATCAAAATATATCAAAGTTTCAAACATAAACTAATTCTATATCAAAGTTCAGGAACTAAAAGCATATTTAATCTAATATAAAACTACGTACCAATAACTAAGATTGAAATCTAAAAGAATTGGTTCACCTCTAAGTTAACATCTAAATTGATGTTGCATAGTTACATTTTTCACTTGTGAGAAATAGTAATACTGAGAAAAGTAGAGAAAGAACACAAGATGAAGAAAAGTGTACCAACAACAACAACTAAAAAAAGTAAATTTAGAATGATTATGCTATGAACTCCCAAATGCATTTCTCTGTTAGTTTTTTATATTGAAAAAACTAACAAAGCTTCTCTGTCGGATGAAGGGTAACCACCATATATGAGTGGCCATTGCCAGCAAACTGTGTCGGAGTAAAATTGAATAATAATGGATATGTATATAATAGGTTAACCTCTTTTGTTCTTTCATAAATTTGAACTTTATTTTATTCTTTGTTTGCAACCCATTGATACAGCAAAACATAGAGGAGCACAGTGGTGTATATCTTTAGGTATGATTGGTCAGCATCATAAGCACAGTAATAACCAATCACCATTTTCAATGCCTTTTTAATTGCCATGTTACCATACTTTCATCATCTTCTTCATTTTTATAAGCAAGCTTTCACTTCCAAAACATCATGTATCATTTTCAACATTTTTTAGTTTATTATTTTCCCTTTATGTGGGATTTCTTTGAATATAAGTAAGAAATGTTTTTGGAAACTTCTTTATTCAAACATAGTTGTTTTCTGCAGCAATGTTCTGAAAAGGAAAATTCTAGTATTGTTTCTGAATTGACTCATAGTTCACTGTTACAATACAATTGTCGTGTTTATTTCAATGAATGTTTTCCAGGTATGACTATCATTTTTTTAATATGCACTGAACTAAGAAAATCAATGAATGGAATTTATGTGTATCATAGTGAACATATTTTTAATGGCATGGTTCTTATTACAGATTATAAACACTTATTGAAAGATTAAAAGAAAAAAAAAATTGAACGATGATGATTTCTCGGCAAGATCTGTGAAAAATCAAGAATGAAATCTGTGAGTCAATAACTATCTGGCCCAGCGGAGAAAAAATTGGTTTTTTTAAGCATGAGGGTGCAAATAGCAAGTACTTACGCTCTCGTTAGCCCATAAAATACGTAAATTAAATGGGTCATATTCTTCCAAGTCCACAACGTAATAAGCAGTTGAGCTAATAGGCCGCTTAATAATGGAAAAAGCAAATAGTATTATAGTAGTAGGCCCATAAAACACCTAAATTAGATAGAAATTAAAGTCTCTCGAAGGCCCATAAAAGACGTACATTAAATGGCCCACACCTCTGCAATGAAAGTCCGTAAAATGAAAAAACTCAACTGGCCCATGCAGGTCTCGAACCTGCGACCTTCGCGTTATTAGCACGACGCTCTAACCAGCTGAGCTAATAGGCCGTTTGTTTATTTAACTAAGTTTGGATCTATAATTTTAATAATTGTATAATAGGAGTTCTTCTCTGCTCAACGTAAGTTCTCCCTTGCTGTATATAAATTAAATAAACACCCAAAATATCTGCCCATATCCTTAGAAATTATATTTCTTGAACTTTAGTTTCTCACTCTCTTTTAAACTTTTTTATATTCCATTTTCGTTCTGTAATAGCATATTAATAGCTAAAAGACATATATTTAAGCAAATATTTTTGTTTGTATCTTATTCTTATTATTATTATTATTATTATTATTATTATTATTGGAGCAACTTTCCGTGATATGAAGGTTTCTTCTACAAATAAACTTTGCATCTTTTATATCTTTTCTATAATGTAATTTGTTATAAATAAAATATCATTTTCAATTAAAAAATTATTTACATTTTAATTTGGGAATAAAATTAAAGGATAATAATAAGAAAAAAATATCTTATTTTCTTAACTTTTTACATCAAATGTATTTACATTAGTGATTTAGTCAATTTTTAATAAAGTTTTGTTAGTTTATTTGACATTTCAAACGCGTTTTATCATATTATTTGAGTTATTTATATTGTTTGATATATTTCGCTTCAATGTTATATGAGAAACGTATTTAAAACGACGAATAAACTTAATAAAATTTGATTAAAAGAACTAAATCTGCATTTCTAAAAATCGAAACTAAATTGGTTCGAAGTTTTGAAAGACTAATTCCAATTCTCACTAAAAATAAAGAGACAAAAAAAAATATTTAACTAATAAATATAATTATTATTTTATAAAAAATATTTTTAATCACGTATTTTAAGAATAATTAATAAATTAATATTTTTATAAATTAAAAATCAAATGTTTTTTTAAAGCTCATGATTAATCATAAATGTCATCTCACATGTTTTGGATTTTTCTTAGGGATTATAATAAAAATTTAGGGTTTATGATAAAGTAGTGTGATCTTCTTCTTTTGTCCAATAAAGTATTTTTATATATGTTTTAAATAGGTTTAATCATACCGTCCTCGTTTTCATTACAAAATCTCAATCGTGTCTTCAACTTCTAAGTTGTCTCAATTGGGTTGTACTTCTTGAAAATTTGTTCAAATTTCGTTCTTTCTGTTAGGGCATCATTAACGATGTTAACTGTGTGCCATGTGTCAGCTCATGTTTTCTTTTATTTTTTGTAATATTTTGTAATATTTTTTTACTTTTTTTTCTTAAAGAAACAGCTGACATGTATCAAATTAGGATTTTGCCACGTGTCAGCTTGTGATTTTTTTATTTTTAAAATTTTTAAAATTAAAAAAAAAATTAACTGCCACGTGTCAATTATTTATGTGAAAAATATTGATTTGGTAACTGTATTTGTTATTTTGTCTCAATTTAATCATAATCTCTTTGTAAATTGGAGTAATTTCATTCCTTCCAAATTGAGACCAAATTTAACTTTTATATCAGTATTATAATGATATTTTTATTATAATAGCTATTTTTAACCAAATTAATTTTATTTAAATTTAAAATTTGCATTGAACTTTATTTAAAAAATTTGTTTTAATAATTTCTAAACAACTTTAGAAATTCAAATATAAAATTTTAAAATAGTTTTATATAAGTTATGAAATTCAATGCAAAATTTAAATTTAAATAAACTTAATTTAGTTAAAAAATATCTATTATAATAAAAATATAATTATAATATGGGTTAAATATGTTTTTGGTCCCTCAAGTTTCAGCGAAATTTGGAATTAGTCCCTCATCAAAACTTTTGACCAATTTAGTCCTTCATCTTTCAAAATGCGTGAATTTAGTCCTTTTAACCAAATT
>Ga0214544_1007201_pt1 | contig 19772 bp, 23 predicted proteins | sample CNSS3metaG_FD_160074 | JGI IMG/M metagenome (GOLD analysis project Ga0214544, IMG submission 160074) | Root nodule microbial communities from cowpea collected in UCLA plant growth center, Los Angeles, California, USA - CNSS3 | ecosystem: Host-associated > Plants > Roots > Nodule | place: USA... | reverse complement strand
ATAAAAAAAAATTTTTTTTTTAAAAAAAAAAAAAAGAAAAAAAAGAGAAGAAAAAAAACACATCACAAAAAAATCAACATTAATTTGGATGTACATATATACTCCTTTCCTTTTATTTATATATTTGTTTTTATTTTTAATTTTAATTTTAATTTTGTCTTGCTTTTTATTTATCTATTTTATTTATTTTATCTTGTTTTATTTTATTTTATGTTATTTTATTTTATTTTATTTTATTTTTTTTACTTCACTTTATCTTATTTTATTTTATCCTTTTTAATTTCAATTTCCATTTTTATTTTTATTTTCACACCATTTTGTTTTTCTGCTCTTAAAAAAAACATATAAAATATATAAAAATAAAAATAAAAAAAATAAAAATAAAAATAAAAAATAATAAAAAATAGAAAAAAAAATGATGAGAGTCATTTGACTTGACTCTGCCATGCAAAATATGGCCAGAGTTGTTGGGGGGGTTTTTGGATAGCAGAGGAAGAAAGGTTGGGGATTGGTGTGTCATGGTGGCAGCAACCAGGGGAGGCAGTCTGAGCATAGCAGTGCAGCCATGGCTAAAAGGCAACTCCACACATAAGCAAAAGAAGAAAAAAAAAAGAAAGAAGAGGGGAGGATAGCACTTGGGAGACGAAAAAGGAGGAGAAGCAAGCGAGCCAAGGAGAAAAAGGATCACTTGAGACGTGAAGCCACGAACTAACAGGTAAGTGTTACTTGAATGTTTGAATGTTTGATGTGAATCTGATGCAGTTACATTGTGCTTGAGAATGAACATAATGTAGTGATATACACCGGGCTTGACTTGTCATTTATTTGGCTCACTCTATTGAATATGTTGTATGCATTACTACGTTACTACTGTTTGAATCCTCCATTATCCCCTCGATTATGTCCTCACACCACTCTATTCTCCTCCGTCTCCGCTTGTACACGCATGACCCCAAACCAGTTTCATCCTTCACTTCACCGTGATTAACCAAATCCCAACCATTAGTTTCCATCATCGTCAACCATCAGTTTCAGCTGCATTATCCTTTTCCTTCTTCATATTCAACCTTCATCTTCATCCTTCACCTGCAAAAAAAAACACAGAAAAATACAGAAACCAACCCCAACTTCTCACCACAAATCAACCAATCTCGCACAGTACACCAAACACTCGCGTCTCAAATTCACCGAAATAACCCAACACAAATCAGAAAGAAAAAAAAACGAAAAACAAGAGAATAGAAACCCTCGCCGGCGGCGGCCGCCGGCGATTCGAAGCTCGTCGACGGTGGAACGTGATCGCGTGACGTTCTCGAACCGGGTCGCGGTGTGGTCTGCACGGTGGTGGCGAGTTGAGGGAGTCACGACGCCTTTCTCTCTCGCGGAAGAAGAGACGCAAGGATTGGAATGAGTGGGCGCTGGTGTGACGTCGACGACGGCCGGAATCGTTGATCGCAATCTCCGGCGGGTAAAGCCGCGCAGCCGTGAGGAAGTTTGGCTTCGTCTTGTGGTCGCGCGAGGGAAGAAGTGGTCTGTCTCGTGCAAGAAGAGGAATGAAAGGCTTGGGGCGCAGCGGTGACGGTCTGGGGGGCGAAGGCCGGAGTTCGAGCTTCCATGGCGCTCGCGTGTCCCGATCGCGGTGGTCGGTGGCGTGGACGCCGGCGACGGCTGTGGGCGTTGTGTAACGCGCTGGGGAGGACGTTGTGGGCGTTGTGGGCGCCGGTGCAGGGGTGCGTGAATCGAATAACGGCGTCGCCGCCGGCGGGGCTTGCGACGGTGGTTGGCGTCGTCACCGGTGAGTCGGGCGGTGCAGGCGCGGTCCCAGAAGTCGGAGTTGTGGTGGTGTCGAGGGGAAGGGGCTGCCGCACAGTGGAGAGGAGAAGCTTTTTTTTAAATTAGGGTTAGTTAGGATGGAAATTGGGGCTGAGCACTCTCCGCGCACCCCCCCTTCTTTCAGCTGCACCCCTCCTGGTTTTGGATCTATTAGGATTTACCACATACACCCCTCTTTTACTTCAACCACACCCTCCTCCTTTCTTTTCGTACACCCCCATTTTTAATTCCTGCACCTCCATTTTGTGTTTCTTTAGCACACCCCTTTATTTATTACCTGCACCCCTATCTCTTATTTTTGTTGCATTTTTACTTCCTCGCGCACCTCCACAATTACTAATCCCGCACCCCTTCACACACTTTGTACTCCTATTTTGCATTTGTTTTATGCTTTACTAGCCGCACCACCACCTTTAATAAACACATCCCATTTACTTCATATACCTCCCACTAATCACTCACACACCCCCATATTTTATTTCCCACTCTCACCCTTCTTAATTAAACTATTTCTTTTTATTTATTTATTTATTTTTCCTTTTATTTTGTTTTTTTATTATTTGTTTATTTTTGTTCATTTATTTATTTATTTTTTTTTATTATTATTTATTTATTTTTTATTTTTTATTTTTTACTTTTTTTTATTATTTATTTATTTTTTTATTTATTTTTTAGGAAAGCAAATATATTTGAAAATTATTAAAATTACAAAAAAAAAAATAGAAAAATCTAAAAAACCAAAAATAGTTTTCCTTTTTAATTTCGTCCTTTTATTTATTTATTATTTTATTTTTATTATTTTTGAGAAAAAAAAAACAAAAAAAACAAAAATATATTTGAAAATTATTAAAAATTACAAAAAAGAAAAAAAATCGAAAATCTAAAAAATGAAAAATTTTCTCTTTCACTTTATTGTGTCTGTCCGGTCGCTCGCACCGTGTGACACTTATTTTCTAAAAATACCAAAAATAGTTTCTTTTCTCTTTTAGTGTCTGTCCGACCGTTCGCGTCGTGTGACACATATTTTCAAGTAATTCAAAAATACCAAAAATACAAAATTTTCAAAATACAAAAATCTCAACATTTTCAAACAAACAAGCCTTTTTTAAGAACTACGTGATCCTTGATTCTCCACCGTGAGATACGTAGGAGCAAGGTCAGTCCTTGTCAGGTTCACTTCCACAAAAATCAAATCATTTTCTCAAATTGTTTTCCAAATATCTTTTAAAGAACTACGTATCCCTGATTTCTCATTTTGAATGAGAATACGTAGGACCAAGGTCAAACCTTGTCGGGCCCAAAAAATTAAAAAATATTGTTGTTTCTTTTTAGCATTTTTGTCTTATTATTTTTGGGGAAAATTAATATTTTGAAAACCACATCAACTTTGCATTTTTAATTAAAGGTACCGCCCTCAGGCGGGCGCGGTAGGGTGCTAACACCTTCCCTACGCGTAACCGACTCCCGAATCTAAAATCTGGTTTTTAGCAGACTTGTTTTATTTTTATGGTTTTCCATAGTTTCCAGAATAACTATGGTGGCGACTCCCAAATCCTTTTTAAACCCGTTTTCTTTTTCGGTTCGCCTTCCCGTCGCGATTCCGGTTGCGACACTATGTTCTCCACCATAACCTTGTTGAGGCTATCGAATTTGCCAAACCTAAGGTGCATATATCCCGAAATGGACATGTTAAAAGAGTTGCATGTTGACCATTGTCAAAAGCTGAAGTTTTTTGTAACAGAATATCAAAACTCTGCAGATTTAAGTCAAGATGATCAAGATAGATTTTCAACAAGTCAGCAAGCAGTTGTCTCTCTTGAAAAGGTATGGCTGTTTAAAAAGACCATGCCTAAAACACATTGCATTTTGTGCTTACACATACATATATTATTGGGCATCCAATATATACTCTGTGTTACAGTTTTTGTGATGGAATATAGGGAAAATAGGGATTGAGATTAATCTCCCTTGTGTAGAAAATACACATAGGGGTTGTATTTATAATAAAGAACATATGAGCTAAGCCCAAAATATATATGAAGAATAATAACAATAGAAACAAAAAATAAGATATTAAAGATATCTTAACACTCCCCTTCAAATTGGTGCATATAAATCGTATGTACCAAGCTTGTTACAAATAGGGTTAAATATGTTTTTGGTCCCTCAAGTTTCAGCGAAATTTGGAATTAGTCCCTCATCAAAACTTTTGACCAATTTAGTCCTTCATCTTTCAAAATGCGTGAATTTAGTCCTTTTAACCAAATTTTGTTAAGTTTATCTGACGTTTCGAGCGCATTTCATGATAGTATTTAAGTTAACATTGAAGCAAAAATGTGTCAAACAGTATAAATAATTTAAATACTATCATGAAATGCGCTCGAAACGTCAGATAAACTTAACAAAATTTGGTTGAAAGGACTAAATTCACGCATTTTGGAAGATGAAGGACTAAATTAGTCAAAAGTTTTGATGAGGGACTAAACCCAAATTTTGCTCAAACTTGAGGGACCAAAAACATATTTAACCCTTACAAATATAACTAATTCTCGGTCCCCGTAAAGATTTAGTGAAAATATCTGCTAACTGATCACTTGAGAGTATTGATGTCTCCAGACATAATCTTTTCTCGAATTAAATGACAATCAATCTCAATGTGTTTAATCCTCTCATGAAAGACAGGATTAGAACTGATATGGAGAGCAGCTTGATTGTCACTTATAAGTGTCATTTGATTAACGTCTCCAAACTGTAACTCTTTGAGCAATTGCTTAAGCTAAACAAGCTCACAAGTGGCTGAAGCCATGGTTCTATATTCTGCTTCTGCACTAGACCTTGCTACAACACTTTGTTTCTTGCTTTTCCAAGAGATCCAGTTACCTCCAATAGAGACACAATATCCGGATGTAGACCTTCTATTAGAAGGAGGTCCTGCCCAATCAGCATCTAAATAACAAACAACTCTTGTATGGTTATTAGAACCACATAACAACCCTTTACCAGGAGATCCTTTAATATACTTCAATATACGAATGACTGCATTCCAATGATCTTCGCACGGAGAATTAAGAAATCGGTTTACCACACTGACTGCAAAGGAAATGTCAGGACGAGTAACTGTATGATAATTCAATTTCCCAACTAATCTTCTATACTGTTCGGGATCTGACATAGGTTTTCCCTGATTTAGTAGAAGTTTAGTATTGGGATCCATAGGTGTGTCAACAGATTTTGAATTCATAAACCCAGTTTCCTCTAAAATATCCAGTGCATACTTTCGTTGAGAAATAACAATACCATCTTTGTCGAACTGTGTCACCTCAATACCCAAGAAATATGAGTTTTCCAAGATCTTTGGTCTAAAAATGATCACAAAGATGTTGTTTCATCTGAGAGATGCCATGGTTATCACTGCCATTAAGAACAATATCATCAACATACACTATCAAGTAGACACATCTAGCACTTGAGTGACGATAAAAAACTGAATGATCTGCCTCACACCGAGTCATACCAAATTGTTGAACAACATTGCTAAATTTTCCAAACCAGGCCATTGGAGACTGTTTTAGGCCATGTAAAGATTTGCGAAGACGTCATACCAATTCAGAAGACTCCCCCTGAGCAACAAATCCAGGAGGTTGCTCCATATAAATCTCTTCTTGCAAATCGCCATTGAGGAAAGTGTTTTTAACGTCCAATTGATAAAGAGGCCACTTTTGAAGAGCCGCCATGACAATAAATAAACGAACAGAAGCCATCTTCGCCATAATCCAACCCAAAGATTTGGGTGTAACCTTTGGCCATAAGACGTGCTTTGAGACAATCAATAGTACTATTAGGTTCAACTTTAATAGCAAAAATCCATCTGCAACCAACAACAGATTTTCCAGACAGTAATGGGACAAGCTCCCAAGTTCCACTATTATGAAGAGCACTCAGTTCATCGAGCATGGCCTGACATCAACCAGGATGGGCTAAGGCATCACGAACAGATTTTGGAATGGTCACAGAAAAAATAGACGAAAGACAGACATAAAAAGGTGAAGACAATCTATGGTAACTTAAAGCAATATAATGAGGAGAAGGATTACGTGTAGAACGGATACCTTTTCTGAGGGCGATGGGAAGGTCACTCTGTGGAAAGGGAGACTCAGTTGTCGGATCCAGAGGAGACATAGTAGTTGGCTCTTGAGGTGAGTCACTCGCTGGTTGTTGAGGACGATGGCGGCGACTATAAACTTAAAGAGGTGGTGGAATAGAAACTGGCTGCGTACAAGGCACACCTGGAAGATCACAAATCATAAGAATATTGACAGGACTAGGAAAATCGACGGTATTAGATGGAGATTTAGTGGAATGAGAAGAACTTTTATAGTAAAAGGAAGACTCATTGAAGTTGACATCTGCACAAACAAAATAGCAGTTAAGAGAAGAAGAAAAACACTTGTATCATTTTTGGGATCGCGTAAACCCTAAAAAAACACATTTGTGTGATCGAAGAGACAATCTATCAAACCCAGTACTAAAATTGTGCAAAAACATGTAGACCCGAAAACCTTGAGAGGTCAGGGATGAAGAGGTTCATGAGGAAATAAAATGGAATGAAGTATTTTATTATTTAAAACCGAAGAAGGCATGCGATTAATAAGATAACAAGCAGTAAGAACAACATCACCCCAAAAAGAATGAGGACCTCACCATGAATTAAAAGAGTGCAAGCAGTTTCAATAAGGTGTCTATTTTTCCGTTCAGCCACTCCATTTTGTTAAGGTGTATATGCACAAGAAGTTTGATGCAAAATGCCACGCGAAGCCATAAATTGTTTAAAAGAATTAGAAAGATATTCACGACCATTATCACTTCTCAAAATTTTAATAGAAACACCAAATTGAGTTTGAATTTCATGGAAAAAAGATTGAAAGATATGAAATAATTCAGAATGACTTCATTAAAAATAACCAAGTACACCGTGAATAATCATCAATAAAAGTAACAAAGTATTGAAAACCTAGACTAGATGCAACACGACTAGGTACCCAAATGTCAAAGTGAACTAAGGAAAAAGGGGACGAATCACTATGTGCGACACTACGAGGAAAAGAACTACGACTATGCTTGCCTAACTGACATGACTCACACACCAACTTGGACAACTTGGAGAAGCCAAGAACAAGTTGCTACAACTTGGCAAGACTAAGATGGCCTAACTGAGCATGAAGAAGAAGAGGTGGAGACTCCATAACTGCGCCAACATGAGAAGAAGGGCGGAGATGATAAAGACCATGGGACTCACATCCGGTGCCAATCACCTGTCTCGAACTCCAGTTCTGTAAACAAACAGACGATTGGGTAAATGAAATAACACAATTAAGAGATCAAGTTAGACGACTAATGGATAATAAGTTAAAAGGAGACCCAGGGACATAAAGAACATTATCAATGGATAAAAAAGGAAAAAGATCGACAGTCCCAACACCATTAGCTGAAACACGAGACCCATTAGCCATTGTAAATGGGTAAATTATTTGGAGAGGACAAAGAGGAAAACAAGATTTGTTACCAGTAATGTGATCGGTGGCACCTGAGTCGAACACCTAAGGACCAACAGACGAAGATTGAGTCAGACCAGCAAAAGATGTACTTGTGTGGGCAACAGAAGCTGTGGAACTAGAAAGCTTATGATCCTCACTCCATCTGAGAAATTCATTGAAGAGAGCAGATTGGTCGATGGCGGAAATAGATGAATGAGGATCCGCAGAAGATGGTTGTGACGAAGGATCAGTGTGCGCAAGAGCAGCAGATCAAGGAGGGTGACCATGTAAGGCATAACACTAATCAATTTTGTGGCCAAATTTGCCACAATGATCACATTGTGACGCTCTTTCTCCGGCTTGCGTGAGCGGTGACGATCATCACGGTGAGATACCAAAGCAGAGGAATCATTGGCATGGATAGGTGGATCAGTGGAAGGTTAACAAGGCACACGCAAAAGGGTGGAACAAGTAGAGGTAAAATTGGGTATAACAGTAGAACCCAAAATCTGATCACGGACATGGGAATATTTTTCAGCAAGCCCGTGTAACATCACAACCATGAAGAAGTGTGATCGTTGCTCAATTTCCTGAGCAGGAGTAGAGGCAGAAGGTAATACTTCATTAAATTCATGAAAAAGCTCAGTCACCTTACCCACATAATTGGCAACAGGGTCTTGAGTACGAGAAGCAACCACATTAAGCAGATCTTGACAGACACCATATAGACATTAAGTGTCATTGGTGTACAGTAATTTGGCCTGTTCCCAGACTTCATAAGATGTGTCGTAGGCACGAAAAAGTGGTTTCAAAGAAGCATGAATTGTATTCTTGAGAACCATGCATAAGTGAGCATCAATTCTCTTCCAACGAGAAAACTCAGTGGTATCAACATCAGTCACTTTGAAGGTAAGATGATCAAGATACTCCTGACTCTCAAGCCAAAGTCTAACGTCGGACGCCCATGTCGAATAATTCTTGCCATTTAACTTATCAATGGACAAGTGCATATTAACATTTGGAGGAAAAATGAACAATCGGACATGGAGGCGACGGAAGTGGACGAAGCAGCAGTGGAAGACACCATGGAGGAGAGAAATAAACCCTAAAAATTGAAAGTGCTCCAATGGAAACACAAAGCTCAGATTTGGAATGTCGAGGTCGAGGCGAGTACAAACGTGCAATCGCCGGTCAAAACTAAACCTCCGGCGACGGTGGCGGCCGGCAACGGTGGACAACGGCCGGCGGCGGTGGACAGCGCTGGCAGTGGACCAGAGACAGAGGCAGGCAAAAAAAAATCCTTAAGCTCTAGATACCATATTGAATATAGGGATTGAGATTAATCTCTCTTGTGTAGAAAATACACATAGGGGTTGTATTTATAATAAAGAACATATGGGCTAACCCAAAATACATATGAAGAATAATAACAATAAAAATAGAAAATAAGATATTAAAGATATCTTAACAAACCTTATATTCTCTGTAGAATTATCTATCTACAGATCGAGAAATTTGTAGTTAGTGATAGGCTAAGCTCCGGAAAAAAATTAGACAAGTGCAAAAGTCAAGTTTAGCTTAAGATGATATGCACTGTGTTTAAGCGTGGCCTGTCTCATGCAAAACTACAATAATTTTAAAATGACAGCAGGTCAATGTTGAAAAGGTTTTGTTAACAAATTTTCAAATTAAATAGGTAAACGTAACTGATTTAAATTAATCTGTTTTTCAGGAAGTGAATATTTATAATTCTTTCGTAAAAACACTTGTTATAAAAAGTTCGAAACAAGCCTATTCTTTTGGCCTTCTAATGTTCTTTTGGCCCTGCTTGAAGGCAATGTCGCTCGGTAAGGAAGAAGTAGTGATGATTGAGCAAGGAAAACTTCAGATTGATCTCCAGAAATTAAGCTCGCTGAAATTGCAGTGTTTTGATGATGAACAAGTGGATGTATTTCCATTTGTTTTTGGTTCAAAGGTGTCACTGTCACTCCCCACTATCAAAAAGCTTGGGTTTCTTCATTGTGCCTTCAAAGAGATATTCCCCGCTCAAGCACCAGGCATAGATTGTACTAAAATCCTTTCACAGCTTAAAACATTGGAGTTTGTAGTCTCTTCCAACTTAAATCCATAGGATTGGAGCACTCTTGGGTAATCCCCTTACTACAAAATCTAAACACATTACTTGTTAGGGAGTGCCATTGTTTGACAAACTTGACCCCATCCACTGTGTCTTTCTCTAATCTGATAAAGCTTAACGTAAAGGATTGTCGTAACCTTAAATACTTGTTCGCATCTTCAACTACCAAAACATTGGTTGTATTGAAGGAGATTTACATAACCAATTGTAAATTGCTGAAAACGATAGTGGTTGAGGATAGATATGGAGGTGACCTGATTGAAGATAATGAGGTGGAGGAGGAAGGAGAAGGTGAAGGTAATGAAGATGATGATGATGTAATGGAGGAGGGACAAAGTGAGAGCAAAGACATAGAGAACGATGATGATGAAAAAGAAGAAAAAAAAAATGAAGCTAAAACTAATGCTGAAGGTGATGGAGATGAAGATGAAAATAAAGGTGTGGAGGAGGAGGAACATGGTGGAGGCAAAGATGACAGACAAAGATAAAGATAAAAATGCAAATGAAGTTAAAGCTAATGCTACAGTTGAAGGGGAAGGTGTTGGAGATGGAAATGAAAATGCAGGTGATGGTGATAACGATAACGTTGGAAATGAATGTGAAGATGGGATTACATTCAAGAATCTTGTGAGATTGACTCTTAGATCATTACCAAAACTTAGAAGCTTTTACACCGGGAGTTCCAATTTGAATTTTCTATCCTTGGAAGAAGTGTCGTTCAGCAAATGCTGCACTGCGAAACTTTGTCTCCGTGACAAAGTTCCAAAGAAATTAAGAATGAAAATAGATGAATGTAAACGTGATATGAATTCTGTGTTCATGCAACAAGATGAGCCAGAGGCATCCTGAGTAAGTATATGATAACAGATTCCGTTGACTTGTAAGTATAAATATGATTAGCTTATTCCAATGGGGACATGTTGAATTAGTTATATAATCATGGACATTAGCATTGTAAAAGAAAAGATAAAAATTGGAAAGTTTAATTTCGAGAAATATTTGTAAAAATTAACGTGACAAGTATTAGTATTTGTAATACAAGTTTTGTAATGAGACATCGTAGGATTGAGTTTTCAACTTTGAATGAATTAGTATTTACAAAATCTTTTGCTTAAAAAAGCGAATTGTAAAAGCTTCCAAGCAAATTAGAATTTATAAAATCTTTCTACACATTCAGTGAAATATCATATATTATAGCATACAAGTTTATATCATCATTCTGATTGACTCGTCTTTTCTATGGACAGTTCTTGTTGAGCATGTGGTGATTGTAAACCTTCCATATGACCTAATGGTAATATATTTTTCTCACTCTGTATTCTTCATTTACATATTATTTATATTAACTTAGCTTATTAGACACATGGTTTTACTTTTTATTATCTTTCAATATTCACAATTTCAGTATCATGCAAATACATTACGTTGGTAGATTTCGTAATAAATCTGTTCATTATCAAATTTAAATACAATCAAAATTATGATCGGATCATAGAAGACGGGTTATTTATTGAAAAGTGTATAAAATTATTAAAACACATGATAAATACATGATAGTTATTATCTGAATCTAAATTAAGATCATAAATAATAAATGGCAAAATAAAAATTACAAATTTCTGTCATCATAAAAGTGCTGCTGTGTTATAGATTAGATACTTTAGTGACTCAAATTGAAATATGGTCGATCATAGACAAGGATACAGCATCTGACTTTCCGGAAAGAATTCAGCACATATGAAACTTTGGGAGAAAATTTTCATATTGGGGCATTCCTTTATATGCACATTGATCAAAGATGGAAAGTGGACCGGGTCATTTCCCGGATAAAAACATATCAGACTAGGTAAAGATTCTAGAGCAATGGTCTTCAGTAGATCAAATTTAATAATGTCTTGTGATGTTTCATCTACTTCTTTAGCGACTATTTCTTTCAGTGATTTGCATTCCTTCACTGTGATCTTCTCAAGGTTCATTAACCTCTTTGCAACCGAGGATGTAAGTAAATACTGCAAGTCCAAACATTTTGATATAAACACTTCTTTTAGACCAGAGAAAGATACTGCAGAAGTAGAATGTACTAATGTTCTCAAATGAGGACATTCAGAAACATCTAAGTATTGGAGCTTCTCATAGATGATGTTTAACCATGAAGAGTAGTCTGATTCAATTGAGTAGAGCTCCGATACTTCAGACAGTCTTAATAATTTTAGCTGCCCAAGCATCCCCTTTCCACTAATTTCATGGTTTTGAGCAAGGAATATCTCGTTATCATTGCAACAGTTTATGCTCATTTCTTTCAAATTGGGTGCCATTTGTACTATTTCAGTGGGAAACATAGCCTTCTCATTCTCATCAGCATCAAAAAACAAGGTAATTTTCTCTAAACAGTTGAGGCCTTCTTCGAATTTCTCAGACCTAAACCTTAAGCTTGATGCTGAAATGTGTTTCCAATCAAGTCTCAGTTTCTTCAAGTTGGAAATGGCCTAAACAATTAAAGGAAAACCAGATGAGATACAAAAGACTGAATAATAAACGAGAAAAAAAAAAGTTGAAAGCACACAAAGTTTATGATACAATTGCTTACCTTAAGATTTGAGATAAGGGGTTGTGTGTTATTTGGAGTACTTGTACCTTCAATCTCACCCGTGTGATGTGCACTTTGAAATAACTCCAGCTGATGGCAATCCAACACAGATAATTCGTTTAAGGTAGGACACTGAAGAGTGAATGTGTGAATGCAAGTGAGATGTGGCAAGTTACAAAGATCCAACTTCTTTAAGCTAGGGAACACAAACTTTTCTGCTACGTTTGCTGATGTGCCTACTTCCTTTGCAAAGATTTCTTGAAGTTCATAACAAGATTCTATTTCAAGTTTCTCAAGCTTCTCAAGGGTTTTTGCCAGGGAAGCAGGAAATAAAGTTTTCAGTTTTTTACAACCGATGACAACGATCTCTTGCAAATTTGGAAAGCTCAGAACTTCTTGACTGTTATTTTCCCAAATATGTGTCAGCTCCGATAGCCATTTCAAAGTCAGTATCTTTAGTTGGGATGATACTTCCATTATGTCAGTGTGGTTCATGTAAAAGACTACCTCTACTTTTTTTGAACCAAGTACTTCCAACTCTCTTAAGTTGTTTAAATAAGGAAGAATGCCAGAGGGAATGGCATAGGGTAGAGTACAGTAGCGAAGCTTCAACGTGACCAGATTGCACAACCATTTATTTTGAAGACCAACTTTACCATGCCAGTATGATTGTAGCTGAAGATTATCACAGAAACACTCTTCATCCACAGCTCCAAGAAACTCCTGTAAATGTTTACCAAGTTAAGAACATTAAATTCAGGCAATAGCTGAAGTAATAATCAATTAATTAAAGTTTAGTTATTACCCCACGTTCGAACATGAGCTTGACAGTGGTATTAAGATCTTGGTGAAATAGCAACTTTTCTGCTCGATCCAACGAGACCTGAATTCCCATAAAGGATTCTGCATCTATGTTTCCATTGGAGAAAATCTTCATACTGGGGCATTTCCATATGAGTAATGTTATCAGAGATGATAAATGTAGAGTTTCATTGCCTGAATAAAAACATGACAGGCTTGATAAAGAATCTAGAACTTTTGTTGAAAGTCGCTCAAAACTTATGGCTTCTGATGCAGTTTCGTTTAGTTCTTTTACGAATATTTCTTCCATCGATACACATTTCACTATGTGCAACTCTTCAAGGTGCACCAACTTTCTTGCAGTTGTGGATGTAAATAAGTACTTCAATCCATCACAATCGTTTACAGACATATGTCTCAGATTGAAGAATGTCTCTGTTGAATGTACTGATGTCGTCATATGAGGTCGCGAGGAAACGCATAATTCCTGTACCCAGAGAGACGAGGTTGTAAAGGGATTACTTTAATAACCTGTTGTTTTGTACTAATTTTACTTAAATCTATACATATTCTTAGAATATTAGATGAACAAATTCTGATTAAATTAATTGATCAAAAACATTGAGTTCATGCAATAACAGACGTAAATCAGTTGAGTCAAATAGAGTTCCTACCGGTTGTCGATTCATCTTCACATTGGAGTCAAGATCTTGAAGAGCAACTCTTTTTTCTCTTTTTTTTGTCAAGGTCTGATGTCGAACAAAGGATTCAGCATGAAAAATGCATTGGATTTAATATTGATGACCGAATTACAAACTTCTTTTTCACACAATGAATTATGAATTTTAGAGAACAAGATATGTAAATGTCTTTTAGTGACAACAGTTATGGTGATTAAATTAAATGTCTTCTCGGATATGGATGAATTAAACATGTATATCAAAGGAGAAAATGAATGAACAGATGACTACTAGTTTTTGTATGAATCAATGTCATTAGTACATACCTCGTTACTATGAAGACAACCGAAGCAACTACAGAATGTCTGAGTGAATGAAGCAACAAGTCGATGAAGAAAACAGAATGCAGAAGGCGACTTAGAAATCGTTTCAAAACACTTTTTCAAAATGAAACTGCAAAAGGGAAAATGCAAACTTGAGATGTGTAGCTAAATCCGATGTGTGGAATCGAGGTTTATTTTGAAAGTGAATCAAAATTTATAATACGACTGTTAAAGGAAGATTATGTAAGAAATAAGGTAAATATCGATATATAATCTCAATAATTTTATATATTTCTTAAGAGATAAAAGATTTGATAATACTCAATAATTTTTAAAAAATTATATATTAATGCGAATTATCTTTATGATAATTTTCTTATTTTATCTTCAAAGATTATATTTAAGGTCTGAAATTTTATTTGAGATCTAATAAATCTTTTTTAGAAATAGGAAACAGAAATCGAAGTATAAATATATATATATATATATATATATATATATATATATATATATATATTATATTTTATGATTATTAGAATATCACGTAAAATCTTTTAAGTGTACGGAATGAGTCAGTGATTATTATTATGCGGATGGAAAAGAATGTGGTGACCGAATATATTTAAAAGAAAGTAAGAGTAAAATTTAAATATAGTGAGAATAGCTAGTTGTATATACCTTCCAATATTATGAAATATCTTTATGATATATATTGTTAATATCTTATGATATAATAATTTGTTATCAAAAATTTTGTTATATTTGTACGATATAATTAATATTTTATAATATAATAATTTATTATTATATTTTGTTATATATAAAATATTATAATAATTTATTATTTAATATATTTAAAATTCTATGATATAATAATTGACTATATAATATTTTTAATATATAATATTTAATTATTTTCAAAATCTTCTCATAAGTGAATGTGGGATGTGGAGAGCATATTTGTATTTATGGAAACAAAAGTTATTATGCTTGAAATTGAGTTATGTTGGTGGGATTACAGTATATTCTTTAAGAATTTGGTTTATCTTCATCATCTTTATATGGTACCTGTCACAACTCAAATCACGATAGAAACAAGGTTTTCGGAAATCAAATTTAGAATATAGAAATCGATTATGCGTTGGAATAACATTTACAAAGTTTTATTAACCTTTAATTAGATATAAAAAAATATATTCTTTTAAATGTCTATTTTTCCTGTATTTAAGACTAAGCTACACAAAATAAATATATATTTTTTTTTAATTTTAAACTCAACTTTGTTCCTATATATTTTCATTCAAATTAAAAGATCATAGACCGTGTTTTTGGTAGTTTTGAAAAATAACAGATTCAATCATTTCCAAAAAAAATTCACTACAGAAAAAAATCAAAATTTTCCATATTTAAAATTCGTGAGTAATAATGTTTTGTCGAAACAAAAATTTCGGTAGATAATATATCCATAGGAAACCTTTCCCACATATATTTAAGACAAATTTACAGATATTTAAGAAAAAGTTACATATTTTGAGAAAAAATTATGGTACAAAATCCTTCTCTTCATTAATACTTTTCATACACGTTTCTAAAAACAGGTGTTAATCATTCACTTTTCTTGTTAAAATCAGACTTGGTCATTTGCAATGTCAATGTATAACTATCTCTTAAAAGAATATAGATAGACAACTAACCATTTAATACTCATCAAAGTTGAAATTCACAAGAGAGTGTGCGAAAACATTTGTAAAGAATGGCGCACCCAACCAAGATCCGTAGGACCCAAGATGACACTCACCCCGACGATTGCAGAGCCGCTCTCTCCGAATTCATCTCCACACTCATCTTCGTCTTCGCTGCCTCCGGCTCCACCGTTGCCGTCAAAAACCTCACCGTCGACGCGCCCACCGCTCTCCTTACCGTCGCCGTTGCCAACGCCTTCGCCCTCGTCGTCGCCGTCTCCGTCAGCACAAACGTCTCCGGCGGCTACGTCAACCCCGCAGTCACCTTCGCCGCCTTTGTCAGCGGCAACCTTACCTGGCTCCGCTGCATCCTCTTCTGGATCGCGCAGATCCTCGGCTCCGTCATCGCCTGCTTGCTCCTCAAGTTCACCTCCGGCGGACAGGTACAATTAGCGTTACAATAACCATTACTGTGGGTAGACCAAATTGACAGTCTTCTCAAAATGCAATTCTATTTGTATATTATGATTTGAAGTTATTTCTACTTAGGTTCTTCCATAAGAAAAAAGAGATTGAGTTTCGCTATGGTGCATGACAGAGAATACCGGTTTATGGACTTTCGAGCGGTATGAAAGTGGGAAACGCTGTGGTGTTGGAGATGGTGATGACGTTTGGATTGGTGTACGCGGTGTATGCTACCACCGTTGACCCCAGGAGCAGAGGTAAAAGTTTGGGAGCAATAGCGCCGATTGTGATTGGCTTCATCGTTGGAGCGAATACTTTGGTGGGTGGGCCTTTTGATGGGGCTTCCATGAACCCGGCTGCATCGTTTGGGCCTGCCCTGGTGGGCTGGAGCTGGGAAAACCATTGGGTTTACTGGGTTGGGCCTCTCGTAGGCGGTGGGCTTGCTGGGTTTCTTTATGAGTTTGTTTTTGTTAGTTACAACCGTTACCATAGCTATTATTTTGTCTAATGATGATTCACTTGTGTATGAATGATCTTGGTTTATGCATGAACTTAGTACTTGCTTGGTTTCCTCTTTCCTTTGCTGTTACGTTACATGCTATGCTCTAGCTCTTTAATGGAACATTGCATTGGATACAAGTTTTCACAATTATTGTGTGATGTATTCAACATGAAGAACATCTGTTGACTCTAGCGCGTTTTGTTATAATTAAAAGAGAATGTAAGAGAGGTTGAATACAAGAAAGAAACCTCTGTTTTACTAATGCATACACATGTATACATATTCACACAGAGATACTTACATTATAGAGCCGTTATAATATTTCAAATAAAATAGTAGTAACTAATAAACTAAGAAGGGTAAGTAGTGAGCACAGCCATTCATTAAGTAGTGAGCACAACCATAATGCTTGACAACCATTCAACAGGCTGCAATATATTCTGCTTTTTAAAAGAAATTTATATTTTTTTAAAAATTTAAAAAATAAATTATAAAATTATCTAAAAAAACAAAACAAAAAAGCAATGCATCGACACATGGTACTCTTTAACGTTGTTATTAGATCTGATTGCATTAATTTTCGAAAATAGTAACCATATTAAAACGCATAAAAAAATGGACCGATTTGAGATTTCATATAAAAATGGGACGAATGGAATTATTTAATTTTTTTTTTCAATAAAATTTTCATGACAGTAATGTTGAGTTTATTGAAAACTGATAAAAAATTTACTTACGTAACAATCATGTTATGATGCGAAGAACTGTTTCTAATTAATCATCAGCTGCACTTGTATAGAGAAAATGATAGTATCACTCGCCATAAATAGAAGTTACCAGTTTTATTAGCATTTGTTAATATTTTATTAGCATGTGATGTTTATTTTGTTTCTGTAGATGAAAACTGTGTGGGAGAAAAAGGGATGAGGAGAGGGCTGCAACGAGTTCCTAACGGGATCACATTCTCTAAAGCTGCCATACTCATGTTTGAAGTTGAGCGTTAATATGCATATTTGAAGTGTTGATAACAACAACTCGAAGGTTAATGCTGCACATCAATAATTTATTTCAATACTATGTATTCTCTTCCTTTGTCTTCACGTATGTGTCTAAGAACAGATTAGAGGGGTACAGGTTAGGAATATTTTGATATCAAATGTAGAAGTTCTAATCACGCTTACGGAGACCTAAAGCAGTTGTACAAGGGTTGAAACACTCTGCTCCATTATATATAATATATATACTTTGCTTATAAAAGAAAATTCTTCATCAGCATCTGAACTATTTCAAGGACTGAACTGTGGCACCAGAAGTACCTGTAGCCTATTTAAAACAAAACAACGCATATAGAAGTTAATTTTAAGCACGATGCAACTCGAAAACACATTACGCTAAAAATAATGTTATCAATTCAAAGCACGAATAACCAGCCTGGTTTATAGCTTTGCTATTGAACTCCTCCCCGCGAATTAGTTGAATTATATATTTACAAGAAAAAAAAAATATAGCCTACTTATCAATTATCCCGACAGAAAATGTCTAGTATTTTTTAATGAAAATAATAAATCATACCCAAGGAGAAATTTAAAAAGAATGTAACAGATTAGCAGGGGTCCTATACTCCTAATTCTATGGAACAAAGATTAAGACATAAAAGTATGCATACCTCTTCAAAATTTCTGTGCAGAGCAGAATTAAGATCAATTTCCTTCCGATGCATATCATATTCTGAATAATACCACTTTATGTAATGATTTATTTTGTTGAATGCACTGAAGGTTTTCATGGAGCTGCACTCGATGACGTAGACTTTCCTCAACGATGGAAAACTTAAAGTGAAATTACCATCGTAAAAGCACCTTAGCTCATCTAAATTTTCAAGATACAAATTTCGGAGCTCCTCAAATATTATTTCTACCTCCTCATCAGATTCCTTCCCCTCCTTTGATATTATCTCTTCAATTGATTTACATTCTTTGATCATCATACTTTTGAGTTCACCCAAACTTTTTGCTGTTGAAGATGTGAACAAATATTTTAGGCTATTGCAACTTTCTATCTTCAAATACATGAGTTGCGGAAATATTATCTCATCCTCCTTGGATTGCTCTTCAACAATTGCCACCAATCCCTCACAGTCTTTCACTAAGAGAGTTTTAAGTGTCAAAAGATCTTTGGCTACTGAAGCTGCTGGAAACAAGCTTTTAAGGCATTTGCATTCATCAATAAACACATCTTGTAAATGGTGCATGCTTAGAATTTCATGAGGATCTTCACTCCAAATATTCTCCAGATTTGCCAAGTTGGATAAATCCAATACCTCCAGAGGAAGAGTAATTAATGTGTCTTGTGTTGTATGTTTGACATCAAATATGGTTTTCACATTATCACAGTCTTTAACTACCAAACTCTTCAATTTGGGTAATAAAGGAAGTAAATGGAAAGGTAGTACTGCATCTGATAAAAACTGACAGTTGTTCACTCTTAATGTGGTCAACTCACTGAAACTCAAGCCGGGAATATGCAGTGAGTCATGCCAAATGTCTCGTAGTTCTGGAATACTTTTAAGATCAAGTACTTTAAGTTCTGAAATCTGCACGTACAAAGAATAAATTAATAAATATAATGAACTAATTATATACAAGAGTCAAGTAAGTTCTTTTAAATTCGTACTTTACAAATATAAATACTCATTATTTTATAAATTATTAATTTTTATTATGAAAAACTCAGTTGACTCACTACAAAAATAATTGTTTTTAGCGGGGGTTATATATGGTGTTTCTAGGGGTTTTAACCCCCACTAATGGTTTTACAGGGGTTTGAGATTCCCCTGGAAGTGCAAGCGTGGCTAACAGATTACCGGAGGTTTTTAGCAACCCCTGGAAGTAGCGCAATTTACTGGGGGTTTCGAAAACCCCCATTAATACTTGGGGTTTCGAAAACCCCCATTAATACTTGGGGTTTCGAAAACCCCCGTTAATGCTTAGGGTTCTGAAAACCCCCATTAATGCCTGGGGTTCTGAAAACCCCCAGTAATGCATGAGGTTCCAAAAACCCCCAGTAATACATGGGGTTTACAAAAACTCCAGTAATGCTTAGGGTTCCAAAAACCCCCATTAATTCCTTGAAAACCCCTGTTAATACCAAAAAGTTAGTGCTCATATTATTATGACATTGCTATAATGCTAAAGTTGTACTTTCCTGATAATTGATTTGTTTAATTAA
>Ga0214544_1007200_pt1 | contig 19781 bp, 7 predicted proteins | sample CNSS3metaG_FD_160074 | JGI IMG/M metagenome (GOLD analysis project Ga0214544, IMG submission 160074) | Root nodule microbial communities from cowpea collected in UCLA plant growth center, Los Angeles, California, USA - CNSS3 | ecosystem: Host-associated > Plants > Roots > Nodule | place: USA... | reverse complement strand
TTTTCTTTTAATTTAATTGTTTTGCTTTTTTTTTTCAGTTTTGATTAATTTTTTTATAATTTTTCAGTTTTCGTTATTTGTTTTTTTTAAACCGATTAGTTATCAATATTTTTTAAATTTTTAATTTTTTTTCAAATTTTGTTAGATATAAAAATTATATTGATTGTATATATAATTATTTTTATTTTATTTTTATTATGTAATTTTATATTATCTAATCTATTTTATTAAGTTTATTTTATTACAAATACAATCAACATAATTTTTATATCTAATAAAATTTAAAAAAAATTAAAAATTTAAAAAATATTAATAACTAATCAATTTAAAAAAAACAAATAACAAAAACTGAAAAACTATAAAAAAAATAATCAAAACTGAAAAATAAAAAAAATAAGCAAAACTGTTAAATTTAAAAAAAAAATCTGAAATATTTAAAAAATAAAATAAAGGAAAAGAAAAAGAAATAATTAAAATTGAAAAACTAAAAAGTTAAAAAAAATTAAATGTGAAGTCGTCATCATTAAAAAAACGTAAAAAAGTTAAGTAAAGTAACGACATCCATTTAAAAAAAAAAAGCGAAACCGGTCTTGGGAATGACGACTTCACCTTGGAAGTCGTCCTCCCAGCTGACGACATAACCCATTTTTAAAAAAAAAAATTCAACGAACCCCATTTTACAATATTTTGGTCAAAGGGACCCTGAAATACAAAAAAGCCTACAGATATTCATAATTCTTGCTCACAGACGACAAAAATACTCATACTCGTGGAGTATTTGAAGATAAAATCTACTATCAATAATTGGTACGTCTTCCTATTTTAGGTTAAATCACTATTTCTATTCATTGTTGTCCGATCCCATACATGCACGGTAAATATTAAATTCGATTTTTTGTCATTTCTTCTTTAGTTTTACCTGTGACTGTGACATGCATGTTTAGTGTGTTTCTTCCACCTCGTGATATCTGCTGACAACTAGGTCATTCAAGCCTTTTGTTTGTTCTGTTTATTTCTGCCCAGGGTTGGAATCTTTTCTGTCTCTCCTCTGCTTTATTAGTGTTGTCGGTGACATTTGTTGTGACATGAATTAAGTAGGTTTCAGTATACCTTCTCGCCATGATTGTCTAAAGTCTAAACCTCCATAGTTTTATATAGCTTCCATAGTTATTCATTTCATTCCATGCATTCTTAAGTTCTTATGAAGTGTTCCTTGTTATTGATGAACAAATTCAAATTCATCGGTGGAGAGATATTGGAACCCATGTGTGAAGACAATTTGTATGATGCTTGAAAGCGATGTAATGTCCGTAGGAAATTATCTGAGTTATATATCTCTCTATTGATAAGGAATATATATAGAATACAACAGATAATTTAGGTTGTTATTGCAATTGACAAACTATTATTTTGGCCAATCTTTAAACGATTAATACTACAAAATATTCTTAAAATAATAATAATTTATTTGACAAAATAATATGTATCAATGTCATGATTATTTCCTAGATTATGTGAATTTTAACTACTAGATTAGTGGAAGAATTAGAATCTTTAAGGTACATATTGGTAGTTGCAAAATTAAATGCAGTTGTGATTTGGTTAGAACTATCATCGAGCTTAGTGAAGAATAACGAGTTACGTGCTTCCTAAAGATTCTCAATGAAACTCATACTACTGTGCAAACATATTTTTAAGAGCAGAAAAAAAAATCCAAATTTTGAGATTCAATCTATAATAATCTAAAATTTTATTGCTTTCAATCTATTTAAATGGATTTATCCCAAATTCAAATTCATATTTTTTGAATTTGAAATCCAACAGCTTAATTGGATTTAGATTAGATATTTTTTGGATTTTGAAAAAACAATCCAATCCAATCTATTTAATCAAATGTAAAGTCGAGTCAGTCTGAGTCAAAGATCAAACCATGTCAGTCTTAACTGTAAGTTAACCTGTGTCAGCCTTGATCAAAGATCAAGTCAAGTTGACCCAAACTGAAGGTTGAGCCAAGTTGTCTTAAACCAATGTCGACTGAGTCGGTCCATAACAAATGTCAACCAAATCGAACCAAACTCTAGGTCTAGCCGAGCCACTTTGGTCTAAGGTCAAGTTGAATTAAATCGAATTTTGCCAAAATTGAGACAAATCATTTTTTACCGAAAATTGAACTGAGTCAACTTAAATCTAAGGTCTTATCAAATTAGCCCGATCCATATCTAATAGATCAGACCTAATAATCAAGTATGTATAAGATTTATTTCTCTGGATTTAATATAATTGGTAAATTTAATATGTTTAAATCCAATTTAATTTTTTTTCCTTTTGTTCATTTTTAGTGTTCTCGTACCATGATATGTAATACAATATATGTTTTTGTCCGTAAATTCTTAATAATATATTGTTTCTTTTAGTTCGATTTTCAATTTACAGAAACTTATTTAATAATTATTTGGATGAATATATATATATATATATATATATATATATATATATATATATATATATATATATATTTATTGTGCTTCCTAAGAACATAAATTACTCGTAATCAACATTCCTTAAGGGAATAGGACTAATGGATAACATCTTTGTTGCTAACGAAACTGTGGAAGAATGTAGGTTAAAAATCTATGACATCGTTCTTATTTTTAATTATAGTGGAGGGCTTAGCTAGATTGGTCAGACAAGCTATCAAGAAAAACCTTTATTGTGGAGTTGAAGTAGGAATACACGAAACTAAAGTGGGGTTGCTACAATTTGCAGACAATACTCTTTTCATGTGTGAAGCAAGTACTCAAAACGTAAGGGTTGTAAAAGCTATATTGAGAAGTTTTGAATTGGCGTCAGGGCTCAAAGTAAACTTCTCCAAAACCAAAGTAGGAGGCCAGGGTCTGAATTCAACTTTGATTAAAGACTTTACTAGCATTCTAAACAACAACCACATGAAAATTCCTTTTGTGTTCTTAGGATTGCCTATAGGGGGAAATCCAAGGAGGAAACTATTTTGGCAACCTATGGTAGATAAAGTTAGAAGTAAACTATCTAGCTAGAAAGACAAATTAATATCAATGGCTGGTAGGGCATGTCTAATAAAATCGGTATTATCTACATTGCCATTATACTATCTATCCTTCTTCAAAATGCCAAAAAGTGTGAGCAATGAACTCATTAAAATATAGAGGAACTTCATTTGGGGATGAGGATCAATAGATAGGAAAATAGCGTGGGTAAGATGGAAAAATATTTGCAAACTAAAGAAGGATGAGGGTCTAGGCATAAGAGAGATAGGGAACTTTAATATAGCACTTTTAGCAAAGTGGAAATGGAGACTAGGAATGGAGGGGCATGATCTTTGGAAAGAGGTACTTGAATCAAAATACGGGTCATGGAGGAATCTTAATGAAACTAGTATATCTAGATATACATCTAGGTGGTGGAAAGATATCCATAAAGTTTGCGGTAACACTGAGCATGGGGCATGGTTCAAAAAGTGTATTGGGTGGTTAGTAGGAGAAGGGAAAAAGGTAAATTTTTGGGAAGATACATGGGTAGGGGATGAATCTCTTAGTAGTAGGTTCCCTAGGCTATATTCTATATTAGAGAGTAAAGAAAGATACATAGAGGAGGTTGGTCAAGTGATAGCCTGGGTTTGGATGAAACACAAAATTTTTTCAGTAAAGTTTTCATATAGTGATTGGCTTTTTTCACCTTCTCATGCTTAAGATCCTTGTGATATGATGACTACCATATGCTCTTAGTTTGATAGGTGAGAAAGATGCATGATCTTATTTAACAGGCACGTATATTGTTTAAGTGGAACCTGAACATACTTAGGATAAGCACAACCTTGTCTTTCTCTCATGACTGTGTTCCTCAATTTTTCTCCCATTTAGACGAGAACTTTGAGCTCTTCAGTCCAGTGTGGAAATTTGTCCAGGCTATATGGATTATGTCTTATTGTGTTCATGTTATGTTTGGCTCCTGGTTGGGTTCCATGGTATTGGTGACCTTTGAATGCTTCATTCTACACTCTTTGCATATACTTAGTCATGTGTTGGGTCTTTCTGTCTCTGTTTTTGGTTGTGTATTTTGGAACAACAGAACAAGTTTATGGCTACTGCTTTAGTCCCATGTGTATCTTTTTTAGGATCTTTTTCATCTTTGATGGATCTTTAGTTATTGGCTATCCTGTATAATTTCGATGCCAAGCTTTTACATCTTTTTATACAAGTTATTGATTTTTTTAAAAATGTTAGAGTACCACTTAAGTACTCTTTTGTAATTTATTCATTCTTTATCGATAAAAAAATGTAAACTTTAGATTATAGTAATATTTTAACAATGTTTTTCTTATCATATTTTTGGAAATCAATTAAATGAAATCAGTCCCCACTAACCATTATAATATTCAAAAATTACCTAAAAGAAAGTTATTTTGTTCAACAGTTGAATTATAAATATTTATTGTAGACGTGTAAAACTTTATAAAACGAATAATAAAATAAATGTTCGAATGGTTTATGTTTTAATACATATTAAAAATATATACTTATAAAATAATTTTGGATCAATGCGATAATCAATATAAAAGAATCATTTAATACTTATAATCATCAATAATAATAAATAATAACATTAATAATTAATAATAATAAAAACAATTAATAATAATAATAATTTATTATTTATTAATAATAATAATAATTATTATTATTATTATTATTAAATAACAATATATTAATTTTAACTATGAAGATAAAGTAATAATCTTATATTTTAATCTATTACTTTTTTAATATTACATCAATTAACTCTCTCTCAAACTTTCATAAATTTTATTCATAAACTTTACTCTAATATTCACTCTAGATCACCTTCAAATCAATCTCCTTTCAAATTCCTTACAAAAAATAACCCAAACTTCACCCTAAATTCGTCTAAATTCATCCCCTTCTTTTATCCCAAGAGATTAACCTCCCATAATTAATTAAACTGTAATTTTCTAATACCTCCATCATTACAATCAAATTATATTTCTTACTTAATTACAAACTATTCAAATTATTAAAGAAATTAAAATTATTCTTATTTTTAATTAAACATGCCCACCATATGATAACTTTCTTAAATTTTATACATTTAGTACATATCACATATTTTATACATTCAATAATTTATTTTGGGCCACTGCACAACAAATTTTATGCAGAAAACTTTAATATTTCTGAGTCAGGTTTGTGTTACCAAAAAAGCAGTGTGTGTGTGCCACTGCATGCTTATCATTGTCTGCACTTGTCAAAACAAATATATACACGTTGCACATATACACATCTGATTCATTAATGAACTTGAACCACTAATCACTGCTATAAAACCTATCTCCAGCTAACCTATGTTTTCATCCAATTCTACTCTTAAGTCACCTTTCATATTCTAGCTACTCCAATGGCTTTGGTAAGTGACAAGCAAGCAAATGAAGAAAATGAGCTATTGCTCTCCCTTCCACCTATTTCAAGATTTTTGGTGCCCATCATTTTATTTTCAAGGAGTCACCAACTTTCAAAAACATTTTCATGCAAAAGACAGTGATGTTTTTCTTGCCAGCTTTCCAAAATCAGGTACCACCTGGTTGAAAGCCCTTACTTTTCTCATTGTAAACCATCAACGTTTTCCCTCTTTTGAGAACCATCCATTACTTTCTTCCGATCCTCATGAACTTGTGTCATTCTCTGAATTCATCTTGTCTCATGATTTGCATGACCAAATTCTTTCCCTCTCCAACATGAGTGAGCCAAGACTTCTCGCTACTCACTTACCATTCCCTTCATTACCGAACTCAATCACAAAATCCAATTGCAAGATCATTTATATATGCAGAAATCCGTTTGATACTTTTGTTTCAGCATGGGAATTCTTTTCTAAAACGAAGTCAGTGTCTTCACCTGATGCATTAACATTCGAGGAAGCGTTTGAAAAGTATTGCAATGGGATAATGGGGTTTGGTCCATGGTGGAGTCATATGCTAGGTTACTGGAATGAGAGCATAACTAGACCAGACAAAGTTTTGTTCTTAAAGTATGAAGATCTTAAAGAGGATGCAGTGTTTCATGTGAAAAGAATTGTAGAGTTTTTGGACTCTCCTATCACTGAAGAAGGAGAGAGCAGCGCAGTGATTGAAAACATAATCAATCTATGCAGATTTGAGAAGATGAAGGATTTGGAAGTCAATAAATCAGGAGAAGTAGACAATATTGCAGAGAAGAAAAACTTCTTTCGGAAGGGTAAGATAGGAGATTGGGTAAATTACTTTTCTCCTTCTATGATAGAAAAGTTATCCAAAATCATTGAAGAGAAATTAAGTGGATCAGGTCTATCATTTAAAGTGCATTCCTAAATTCCTATGCAGTGATTACGTATAAGACCCAACATGTTGTACTGTGTGGAACAATTGATGTTGTGATCTTTGTTTTTGCTAAATAAGGATGTGTTTGTATGCTTTTGAAGAATAAACAACTATGTTTATCTACCTTCCTATTTCTTGTCTCTTAAATCCTTTCAACCATCACTCTCCATTAATTCTGCATTAAGAATTTGCATTGTATATCAGACTTTTTTTTCAATCGACCTAATGTGAAAAAGGAAAATAGTTTCTCTGTTAATTTTAGTACATGCTTTAACTTGGGTTTAGACCACTATTAATTGTTTTGCACAACTTTTTACATTGATCTGAAAACTTGTAATATATAAATAAGCCAATATATTTAATAAAAAACACTGTTTAAGGTTTACCTAATATTTGTTAATGTTATTTTAAGTATATAGAAATAATATACTAATAATTACCATAAGGATAGTATTGGTTCAGATATTTCTCATTTTATATTACTGGCGTCGTTTTGTCTGCTCCTTTAATTAGCATATTAAAACAACAAAATCAATATAGTAATCAAATGTAGAAAATATAAGTGTGAGTCTAAATCTCATATAATAGAGACGAGAAAGTTGAACATATATAAAGATCAAGACCTATAAATTTATTGTTTTAAAATTTTGAATTTAGAACGATGTCATTCCTTTTATGTGTAGATTGAACTCATATCTTATTGATATTATATATCTTTGGGGATCCAGAGACCCAATAATCATAAATCTATGAATCATTTTTGAAAAGATAATCAAATATTAAGCTTTTTTACAGTTATGGGGGAAGTTTAACCCTTTTTTTTCTTAGAATTATACAACATCATGAATAGATTGATAAGAAACAATTGATCCCTGTGCATCGAGTTCAAACGATAATCCGAATAACGTAATTACCAAAATCCAATTGAAAGGCGAAAATTATAATGAATGAACATGATTTATGTTTATTGCTCATGATGTAGAAAAGAATGTTTGATTAGTTCTGATAGAACCAAAATTAACAATTTGAATAAAGAACAATGACCTACTTTAGTCAGCATGTTGAACTCTTGTAAAGGTGGTGTCAGTAAATAAAAGGTTTATAGGCAAACAAAATTTATTATCATGGATTATGGACACATGGGCTTCGCATAGCATGATATTGTGTCATGTTTGGTTGGATTTCAAAAGTTTGTTTTCTTCCTGCACCCCTCTTAGAGCACCCCATAATTTTAAAATGATTATTTTATTATGGGTTAAATATGTTTTTTTACCTTAACTTCCAATGAAAATTGAAATTAGTCCCTTTCCGAAACCTTGACTCAATTTAGTCCTCCAACTCTACAAAAGTTTGGATTTAGTCCTTTTAACAAAATTTTGTTAAGTTTATTTGACGTTTCAAACGTATTTCAAGATAGTTTCTTAACTAACATTGAAGCGGAAATGTGTCAAGCGTGATAAACAACTCAAATGCTCTCATGAAAAGCGTTTAAAACGTTAAATAAACTTAAAAAGATTGGTTAAAAGGATTCAATCCAAACATTTCTAAAGTTGAAGGACTAAATTAGGCTAAGGTTTCGAAGATGGATTAATTCCAATTTTCACTAAAAGTTAAGGGACAAAAACATATTTAACTCTTTTATTATTTTAAAAGTGATTTCCGAATTACCTATTTTGGAAATTTTTTGAAACAAGTTTTCCATATGGAAAGCATGAAATGCATTTGAGAACAAGCTTTTCATAACCAAATTTTCAGAACAAGCAATCAATCCATCAAATCTACACTATGTAAACCCCTTTAAAGAGGCTAAGAGTGAAAGGTGTTGAATTTTAGCATAATATCAGAAAACTAGGAGGAGTTCCGTTAAATGTTTTAAGAAATTCCCATTTTCTTCTAATAAATACATTATGTTAGAATAAGAAATAAAGTGTAAGCTTGATAACATTATGGTTATAGTCATTGAGAGATTGTGGTTCCATATGGTTATATGACATTAGTCTTACACATATAAGGCATTTGACACCACTTTTACACCAAAACCTTAAGGCAATGGTGTTATGAGTCTTTATTTTTATATAGTGTTTAACTTGGTCTATTCTATATTTTTTTTTCATATGATATATTTTCCTCCAGGTGTACGAGTGACTTTTGGTTATGGTTATGCGATCAATCACTCCAAACCATCGGCTTTGATACCACTGATAGGTTATATTTTTTCATATATATGGTTTATAGTCATTGAGAGATTGTGGTATATGACATTGGTTTTACACATATAAGACCTTTGACACCACTTTAACCCCAAAACCTTAAGGCAATAGTGTTATGGGTCTTTATTTTTATATAGTGTTTAACTTTGTCTATTCTATTCAATTTGGGACTTTTTGACTTACACTCCGAATCATCGGCTTTGATACCATTGATGGGTTATATATTCTTTCATATGTTTTGGTTATATATGGATTATGATTATAGTCATTGAGAGATTGTGGTTCCATATGGTTATATGACATTAGTCTTACACATAAAGCATTTGACACCACTTTTACACCAAAACCTTAAAGCAATGGTGTTATGGGTCTTTATTCTTATATAATGTTTAACTTTGTCTATTATGTCCAATGTGAAACTTTGATTCACACTTGAACTATTCCCAATAGCTGTTTTACTTGTTCTTGGACACTTGTTCAAAAGGAGTTCTTTATTCTATTTTCAAATGAATGAACACTTGCTTGAGATCTCCAATTAGTTGAGTAGAACTTAAGTTAATGTATACCAATAACTGAATTTTTATGTTTTTAAAAATATAATCAACTTCTAAATTGGATGCAACTTTAAAAGGTTTGTTTGTGATAAAAAAAAACATTTGTGGTGTAAGATTATGAAAAGTTATAATTATTAGAAAATATATATTCGATGTGATTTGTTGTTGAATTAATGGTTTACTAATTATTTAGAAGATTTTTTAAAAGATAGAGTTTGGAAGATAAATGATCAATTAAAAAGATATTAAGATATTTTTGGATAGTTTTATATATTAGATATTATTAGAAACTAAAAATACCCAAAGATATTGTCGAATATCATGAAATATTTTTATATATTCTTATATATTATTGTTAGGTATTAATAAGTAAAAATAAATATTGCAATTTTTTTGAGAGATATTAGTCTTATAAATATAGGAGAGAACTTTAATAGAAACTGTGGCAAGTCAAGTAAGAGTGGGAAGGTTTGAAAGATTGAGTTTTGAGGGAGAAGAAGTGAAGAATAAGAGGTAGGGGAAGGTAACATTTTTGTTTTCTTTCTTGCTTTCTTGTTTCTATGTAGTGGCGGATCTTGACAAAAATCTTTGAAGAAGTCAAAATAATATACTCAAAATTTATACATTAATCATTGTCACTAATATAATAAAAATATATGTAATTTAGTATTGAAATCTCATTGTATGTTTATCCTTAGTATAATGCTTGAAAATATGCGAAGAAGTAAATCTGAATTGTTTTCATCTTCATCTTCATGTGTATCTTTCCTTTTATCACTATGAAAAAATAATCTATCATTTTATTTTTTATTAATATACCTATTTAAAAAATAGGGTTAAATATATTTTTGATCCCTTAACTTTCAGTAAATTTTGGAATTAGTCTATTTCGAAACATTGGACCAATTTAGTCATTTATCTTTCTTTTAATCAAATTTTGTTGGGTTTATTTGATGTTTCGTACGCATTTCACGATTGTATTTGAGTTGTTTATATTGTTTGACACATTTTTGCTTTAATGTTAAGTCAAATACTATTATGAAATGCGCTTGAAATGTCCAATAAACTTAACAAAATTTGATTAAAAGGACTACGTATTTCGGAAGATGAAGAACTAAATTGGTTAAAAGTTTCGAAATGGACTAATTCCAAAATTCACTGAAAGTTAAGGGACCAAAAATATATTTAACCCTAAAAAATAATAAGACTAAAAAAGAATATATCAAAATCTAATCAAAGATTGAGAGAAAAAAATATATGTCAAGAAGTAAATATGTATTGTTTTCATATTGTTTTCATCTTCATGTGTATCTTTCCTTTTATCACTATGAAAAAATAATCTATCTTTTTATTTTTCATCAATATACCTATTTAAAAAATAGTAAGACTAAAAATGAATTTATCAAAATTCAATTGAAAATTGAGAGAATTATATATTAAAAGAAAAATATATGATAATCAAGTCACAGTTAAAAAAAAGGTTATGAAAAAATATATACTACATAATTTTTCCTTCCATATTAATAAAAACAGAAATATACAAAAACATCATGAGATAAAACTTATGATGTACCGATACTTCAACTTGGGTCATGTATCCGTGTCCGACAAGTATCGTATCTGATACTTTAGGATACTTTAACAATAATATTTAATTTATAAAGTCGTAGTACATTACAATAAAATCTTTGAATAGTGACTAATTTTATTGACAAAAAATAATTAGTCACTAAATAGTGACCAAATTGACAACTAAAATAGTTCCCAAAAATTATAATTAGTCTCTAAATTGATAATTAAAATAGTTTCAATTATGAATTGGTTTTAAAATTGGTCACTAACATTAGTTACCAGGTTTCGGCTACCAAAATAATTGATCTATAATTAGAAAATTTGGATTCACACATTAACAATCATATATTTATTACGTTTGTAAGAATTATTGTACACTTTTCAATATTCATATATCATGTATCTATCACGTATCGTATCCTATTATTTTGAAAATAAACGTATTGACGTATCAGATACGTGTCGTATCCGATACACGTATCGTATTTGTGCATCATAGGATGAAACAAATATTAAATATTAAACTAATATTGCATTATCAAAAAGACATGAGAAAATGACCTTTTTTATCTTGAATAAATGAAAGAAAACTGACGAGGAATGAAAGCAGAAAGAATGAATTTGTGTCTAACTTTTTTTGTTCAAAAACAAAAGAAGACATACAAAAGTGGAGATAAATACAATATGTGAGAAACTTAAAAAATAAAAAAAAAATCTTAATAAAATTTTTTATTTTTTATTATTTTTTATTTTTTATTTTATTATTTATTAACATTTAACATTATTTTATATTTACATATATTTTTGAAAATTTTAAAAAAGTTTGGGAGGCCATGCCCCCCCTCAAACCATACTAAAATCCGTCCTTGTATGTGTATAATGAGTTGGGTTAAATTGTAGTCATTAATATAACTTCAATTTTAGAAGAACAAATTAGAGTCAACTTTTATATATTCACTACGGTGCAAGTAAATCCTCTTGTTAACTCACTACAAGAAAATAACTTTATTAATTAGAGACTAATATAAAAACTAATTTCTTTGGTAGTGAAAACCTTGCTAGTTAATGTTTAGTAATAAATTTCCTATGATAGCTACATTTTAGAAACCAATTTAGAGACCAATTATAATTTTTTATTCATAATAGTGACTATTTTAGTAACCAATAATTTTTTATTTTGTAAATTGATATCTAAATTGGTTATTATAGTGACTAACAAATTTTAATCATTAAAAGCAATTGTTAATAATCTATTCTCTTGTAATGATGGAGAGGTTAATGCCAACTACCTCAACATCAAAATTTTTAGCAATGTAAATGTGGATCACCTTCCCTGGTACCATAACCAACATCAAAATTTTCAGCATGTTCATGAAGGCAAAGGAAGTATAAGAAACCATGTGTCAAGGTATTATTATTATTATTTGACTACACTAAACTCGTTAACATCAAACCCCAAAATAGTATTGTTTTTAACACATACAAGCAAGCAAATAAAATGTTAGTTTTCTTTACCTGGATTTAGTATGTAAAATATAGGCTTTACTCTCACCCTAAAACTTTTGATACACTCAAGAGATATTATGTGTCTAATAACCATAATATATCATATATCTTTTTTTGGTATAATTAGTCGCATAGTACCCAGTTTGGTGCTGAAGTTTCTAATTGGTACCCGGTTTTAAAAAAGTCTCAATTACGTACCCAAATTAGTTTAAGTGCACCAATTTAGTCCATTTCAGTTGACGCCGTTAGAAAGGTTAACGTTGACTGATACTGGTTGGTCTCTGAATTTAATTTGGAACAAGTGGTGATTAAAATTTAATGACGTGGAAATCTGGAGAAGAATATTAAATATGTCTTGTAATGAAAAAATAAAAAAAGAAAAGAACGAAAATATAAAAAAAGGGGTGAGAAGTTAAAAAGAAGTCGCAGAAGCATGTGATGAAGACGTGAAATTGGGGAAAGGTGAGGCAGGGGAGACGAAGTGGTGGACGATTCTTCGCGAAGTGCTGGAGAAATTGAAGGCGCATTTCGAACACTGAAGTGGAGATTTGAGAGCTACTTGTCGGCCATTGATAACGAAAGGTTGGTATTGTGTTTTTTTCTGATTTTGTGATTAGGGTTCTGATGTTAGAGTTGTTTTTTGTGAAATTTTGTTGATTTATGTGTTTAGGCGCAGCCTGGAAGGCTTCCACATCCACCCCTGAATTCATTGTTTCATCCTGTGAACATTTAAACATAGTGGTCCGATAAGCAAAGCCCCAAATCTGTAAGACTAAGACCACAGTTTTTCTCCTTCAAAGAAGATAAGGAAAGAAGAATAGAGTAAACCTCATCATCTTCTAGCAGCTTCATGATAGATGGGTCCATGGCGATTTCACTACACGTGTAATCTCTGTTGCTCTACTTAACCATAACAAACTCAGAAATTCACACCATATCTTAGCTCATAAGAGGAAGCAAACAAACTGAAATGGCATCATGCCACCATGGGTGCGAGTATGAGACCTAGGCCTAGCATCCTAATCTGCAATTCTATAGCAGCAATAGATACAACAGAAGTACTAATGCAAAAGGGTATATTGATGAAGAAGAAACTGGATTAGGGCAGAAGATACCGGAGGAAGAAGACAATGAAAATGGGGGCAAATCTCCTTTAAATGTAAATACCACGTGGAACACTGTACAATTATAAATTCAATGTTATTATTTGACACGTATCCCTTCTGCACTGCCACCTCATCACTTTCTAAACGCCGTTTCGGAACATTTAACGGTTTAGACTAAATTGGTGCACTTAAACTAATTTGGGTACGTAATTGAGACTTTTTTAAAACCGGGTACCAATTAGAAACTTCAGCACCAAACTGGGTACTATGCGAGTAATTATACCTATTTTTTTCTTACCTTTCTATTTCTATCTCTTAGAAAATCCTTTAAATAAAAATAACAATAAATCATTATATCTTATAATAATATTTTAGATAAACTCTTTCAAAATAATTAATTATCACCTCGTTTATTTATTTTTCCTAATTATTATAATTTTATGAAGTCTTACCACTTGTAATAGGAATCGATGAAAATAGTGATCCAAATTGTAACAATCAATACTCGGTTAGCAATTTTCTTATTCATAACGTTTGAGAATGTTTGTATTGTTGCACAATTTTTCACACTTGTAAAATATAATATAAACTTATTTATATTTTCTAACCATTCCCCAAACAATCACAAGATTTGAATTTAAATTTGAATAAACTACAAGTATTCTCCCTAAGACTGCTCTTATGGGTTTCAAGGTTCACATGGTGTGAACAATTGTCATCCACTAATTTTCGAGGTCAATTGTTTGTTTTGTTCTTCTCGATTGATTCTTAATGTTTGTTGATAAACACTCTTGATCTGTGCTTTTCTTCAATCGAGGTTTGACGAAGGATAGCTAAATGACTTCCCAAGAGTTACATACATTCATCTTATAAAGAAATACTTGATAAAACTATCATTCACTCACATCGTTTCTATAAAATATAATTCTCATAAAATTTGACTTTCGATCGATTCACCCTCCTGAAGTTTGACTATAAATTATTTGCGTGTAATTTACATTAACCTTTAGTCCAATAACGACTCTTGATCTCTTAGATAATTTATTCCCACCTCTCATATGTCTTCAACAAGTAAAAAAAAATATTCTATATGAAATTATTATAATTTGGAAAAATAATAATACAATAAACTGCACAATTGTGTAAGGTGGAAATTGTTTGCTACAAAATAACATCGAATAGAAACCTTTTTATGAGTGAGCATTAACTTCAAGGTTTTTGTTTTACGAAAAAACAATTGTATATTGTATCAAATGTTTTTACAATATACATCATTCGTGTATATTAAACTTAGAAAGATGATAGTTTAACAAAAGAATTTGACAAACTTTTGATAAATTACTTTTTTAAGTAAAAGTTTGACAAAAAAATTTGACAAACTTTTGACAAATAAAAATTAATCTATTTAATTCTATTTATAGAAACTTTGTCAAAAATTTGTTAAAAAAATTTGTCAAAAAAGATAATTTTCCTTAAACTTATACCGTGTTAATATAAATAACGATATTACTTTTTCTTTAGCACACAACTTGCAACAACATGCTTTTGCAGTTCCAAACATACAACAGAGAACCAAAATTTCATAACAGGACTGAAAGAAAAAGTGCGTAAATAAATTATTGAAAGTACATGGACCCAAACAAAACTTAAGGTTAACACACACTCAATCCAATTGATATTCGACAAAACAATCTGCATAACTCATGAATGCCTCTCACATAGTCACATTCAGAATCCGATACAGACATATATATATATATATATATATATATATATATATAATGTTTAACACTGTAGGAGGCGTGATCACAAATTTAAGAACAGGTTTTAAAGGAAAGACCAGATCCACGTAATTTTTCTTCGATTGTTTTGGATAACTTGTCTATCATAGCTGGGGAAAAGAAGTTCACCCAATCTCCTATTTCACCTTTCCGAAAAAAGTACTTTTTCTCAATGTTTCTGTCAATTGTTCCAGATTTATTGACTTCAAGATTCTTCATTTTCTCGAAACTGCATAACTTGATTATGCTTTCGATGACTCCGTTACTTTCCTCTTCTTCTGTGAAAGGACAGTCCAAGAATTCTGCAACTCTTTTAACGTAAAAATTGACATCTTCTTTGAGTTCCTCATACTTCAAGAACAGAACCTTGTTTGGTGTAGCCATGCTCTGTTTCCAGTAACCTAACATATGATCCCAATGTGGACCATACCCACATATTCCCTTGCAGTACTTTTCTAAAGATTCCTCTATTGTTAGGTCATGCAGAGAGTGTGGCTTAATTTTATTGAAGAAGACCCATGCAGAAACAAAAGTGTCAAATGGGTTTCTGCAGATATAAACTATCTTGCAGTTGGAGTCCTTGATTGAGTTGGAGAGGGAAGGGAATGGAATGTGAGTAGCAAAAAGTCTTGGCTCAGTCATATCTTTGAGAGGGTAAGGACGTTTGTATTGGAGATTTTGAGGATGAAAGATAAATTCAAGGAAAGGAACAAGCTCATGAGAAATGGAAGTGAGTAATGGATGATTATGAGAAGGTGAGAAACGTTGTCTGTTGAGAATAGAAAAAGTTAGGGCTTTCAACCATGTAGTGCCTGATTTTGGAAAGGCAGCAACAATAACATCATTATCTTTTGCCTGAAAGTGCTTCTGAAAACTGTTCACACCTTGAAGATGAAAGGATGGACACCAAAAACCTTGAAAAAGATAGAGATGCTGTGATTGCCAACCCGTGTCTTTGGGAAGGGTCGACAGAAGCAGCTTCTCTTCCTCGTACGGTCCTTCTGTTGAAGCCATTAGAAGCTCTAGCTATAGAGTGTGAATGTTAACTTAAGACAGAAAAGGTTGATGGTAATTCACCTCAATAAGGTATATCTTTTATAGCCTGGTCTAGCTGTTAAGAGTGAAATACTTTTTTTTCTTTGTTTTCACGTGTGTTCCTCTTTCTTATTATTTTTCTTCTTCTTTCTTTTGTTTGTCTTTAGCATTTACCGTGACATTCATTTTTGAATGAGTGAGTGTGACATTCTGAAAAGTAGGTTTGCATATTTATCATTCATTCTGAAAAGTAGGTTTGCATATTTATCATTCATTCTGACAAGTATTAATTCTCACAAGTAGGGTTCAACCTTTTGAAAAAGGAGGGTTTGTATGTGGATACCAAATGTAGTAACCTGTTGAGTTGCATGTGGATGATTATTTAGGATATTTGGTCACAATAATAGATATTGAGGTAGTTTTTATCTTGGTTCAAAGTGAAGTATGAGCTTTGATCACATCACCAATAATAAGTATTCATCAATAACGTTTTCTTATCCTGATGTTTGAGTCCAATTACATATCTCTTTGCAATCTAAAAATTTTAAATTTTGGGTGGTTTATCATTTTTTGGCTTAGCATGATATAGTTTATGTGATTTTTGTATGTTGGTATTGGCTAGAGATGCTATTATTTGTACACTCTGATATTCATGTTCTAAGATTCCATTCACTATTATTTGTAGTCTTTGTTTGGTTTACATCAATAGTCTTGTAAGATTAGCTCTTTGAATATAAAAATTATTGTATAGAGTTCTAAATTTAATTTGAATATTATTGTACTATATTCCTTTAATTGTAATGTTAATTAGACACCAATTTAAATTATAATTCACACATTAATTGTAATTTTTTTATTTATAATAAAGACTATCTTTCATATAAATAATTTTTATTTTATAAAATAATATCTAATTTAGTTGATGGATATTTTTAACTCTAAAATTGGGTAGGATTTTTTAGTGTGACGTCACTAATGCTCACTTATGTCATAAAACTTATCTTGATTTTGCAACTTTGTTTAAATGCATGAGTCGAGAAAATTGAGACATTTCTTGTTTTATTTTAGACCACTAGTCATATTAAGCTACCTTAATAGTAATTCACTTGTCCATCCCTTTGATACTATGTCTTTTTATTATTTTAATAAGCTGGTTACAAGCGTTAAAGGAGAAAAACCATGATTGTTGTAACCTTAGAGGATAAAAGAATGTTGAAATCATTTTGAGAATGGGTTCTTGAATGAATGTGGGGTGTATGTCATTTTTTCATCTTATGAATGATTCATAGTGAGCAAAAGAAACAAATATATTGGATAGAGATGACAAATAAACTCGTCCTCGTGGGTATTGCCCGAACCCGTCCCCGTTTTGACGGAAAATTTCCGCATTGACTGGGTATGGGTATGGAAAATTCTCGACTTTTTCAATTGGGTATGGGGATGGTTATGGGTATGTACATATCCCCGCCATAATACCCGTCCCCGTCATATCTCCGTCATCATTTAAATTATTAAAATATTCACAATTAATTAAGTAACCCAATATATATATTTATGTAATTATGTTAAAATGATGTATGTCAATTAAATTTTTTTTATGTCTCATATTTGAATATTTCTATTTTTTTTAATATATTTATTTATTGTATATTTTCCTTTCATATGAGTATGTTTAATATTCTCAATTTAAGTGTTCAATAGCATAAACATTTCATTTACTAGGTAATATAAAAAAAATTCTTTACTTATTTTATTAATTTTTGTTTCATTTGAAGAACTCTCTTTTTTCGATAAAACAATTATTTCTCAACCATTGAATATATATGTTAATATTTGAAAAGTGTTCTTAGATGTTTAAGGTATTTTTCATCTTATCATAAACTTAATTATATATTCGTTTTCCTTTGTGTGATTTTTTTAAATAGTTTTTCAAATTGTTTCTAAAACATACATTTGTTAATTTTGTAATATTTTATTTATTGTTTATTTTCATCATGTAGAATACTATTTTAGTATATTTTATCTAATTATTTTTTATTTTCTAACTCATTATATCAATCATACTGTAATTTTTCACTATAATTATATAAATAACTTTTATTTATTACAATATCAAAATTTAATGTAATTGCCATGAATATTTTTTTATCACCATCCAACATATATTGGAGTTCAAAAGATACAATAATCATGTTAAATTTTTTTTATTATGTTTATTATTTATTATTGGCTTAAATATACATTTGGTCCCTATTTTTGTTGTTTTTATTCAATTTGGTTCCTATTTTTGTTTTGTGTTCAATTATGTCTTCATTTTCGTCAAATTGTAGTCAATTTGATCTATTTCACTAACGGTGTTTAAATAGTTAATGTTTTTGAACAGTACATGCCACGTGTCAGCTCTTTTTTTTTTTTTTTAATTTTTTTAATTTCAAAAAATATGTCTACGTGTCAAGTCATAATTGTGCCACGTGCCAATGCTAGTGCCACGTGTCAGTTTATGGTTGTATTATTTCTTTTTGTTCAATTTAGTTTCAATATTCGTTATTTTTTATCAATTTAGTCCCTATATTCGTTATTTTTGTTTAATTTAGTCCCAAATTTTATTAAAATAGAACCATTTAATTTTTAAAATTGACATTACTATTAGTTATTTTTTAAATTTGTTAAAACAGATCTGTCTAATACTCTTAACCACAAGTGGATCTGTGTTGATTATTGAGTTTCTTACTTGTTTAAATTGAATCTTGAAGGAGTCTTTAAGGTTTAAAGCTTAGTTAATCAAACACACAGTTCTGGGTTAATGGACTGTTTTAAAACAAACAAGAATGATTAAAAGAGAGAGAAGAGGAAACAACACACAATTTATACTGGTTCGATTCAAGGCGAATCTACATCCAGTCTTCTCCTAAGCAATACACTTAGGAGGATTCCACTAAACACAAAGGTTCCAAGAATTACAAGCACACCTATGTAATTCTAACCCCAAAACCCAAGAACTTGATTCAACAATCAAGAACTTCCCCTAGGAGCAATGTATCCACACAATTGCACCTAGATTCACACTTCAACCACTGAAGCTACTGTAATGAAAGATACAGAAAACAAAACAAGAAACGAAAACACCTAAGTTGTGCAGATTTGACTTGAAGCTTCTTGAGTCAAGCAAGATCCATCATGGTAGAGTCAACCATCAAGCATTCTTGGATTTGTGCGTTGGTAATTGCAGAATCTTCTTAAGCTCTTGTGTCTATCAGATTGCCCTTCTTCAGATGCAGACTTCGTAATCTCTCTCAAAAAATCCAGACCCAAAACAGATTTCAACACAGCTTTTATACAAAGGTTTTTGCTGTTACTAATTCAATTAGCCATTTATCTAATCGATTATCGTGAGTATGTTTTCACTTACTTAGTACAAAACTCACAGCTAATCTATTAGTTAAGGAGCTAATCGTATACAGAGTTACACAACAGACCTGAATTACAATTTTACAAGAGAAGCTAATTCCTAATACATACCCTAACTAGACCAAACAATGTTTTATCCTAGATCAGTAGACATCATCAAAATTGATCTTCGTTTATGGAAGAAAGGCTCCCCCTGCCAACAA
>Ga0214544_1007199_pt1 | contig 19784 bp, 10 predicted proteins | sample CNSS3metaG_FD_160074 | JGI IMG/M metagenome (GOLD analysis project Ga0214544, IMG submission 160074) | Root nodule microbial communities from cowpea collected in UCLA plant growth center, Los Angeles, California, USA - CNSS3 | ecosystem: Host-associated > Plants > Roots > Nodule | place: USA... | reverse complement strand
GATTGTTGACCCTTTAACAAAAGGGTTACCGCCCAAATTGTATGTTGGTCATGTAAAGAATATGGGCATTATGTCTACTAGTGAATGTTAAATGTTGAATGTTAATGTTTTTAATGTTTATGTGACATTCTGAGCTCCCTAATGTATAAATTTCTGAAATCTATGTTTTCTTCTTTATGTTTATGCATGCAAATTATGATGAAGAAAACAAATTATGTTATGTTATTGCTTTGTAAAATGACATTATGTTTGAGCCCATTATGGACTTCTCATTTTTAAGGTCATATTAAGGAGAAAGGGATGATATAGTAGTACATGGAAGAGATCATGTCGATCAAATGATGTGTGACCGCCATGACTGTTATTATTTCTGTATCTTTAATTATGAATAATGATGGAACCAATTTATGCAAGGTCTTTTAATGCGCATTATGTTTATGTATTAAATCACATAATGTTATGACATCATATGAGTCAAGTGGGAGAATGTTAGAATTAATTGACGAATTAATTCTATTAGTGACTCATTTGAAATATTATGATGGGCCGAATTGTGATTTAATAAAATATAAAGACTTATTGATTATTATTATGGGAAGTGATAATAAAATAAAATAAGATAAAGATAAAATAAAAACCAACTTGATGGACGTTGGTTTATAAGAGGAATAGGGGTTCTGTCTCTGGCCATAAGGTTCTTTTCATTGTAACCCATCAAGAACGTGTGAGAAGAGAAAGAAAGACAAAGAGATAGATTGGGAAACGGTGGTTGAAGAGCACACAAGATTATAAATTAAAGAACACATATTCACAGGATCTCTCATGGATCAAGGTTAGTGCTCTATTATGATTTATCGTGTGAGAATTATAAATCTTAAAGATCCTTAATTAGTTTTACATTTTCTCCTAGCCACTGAAGTGCAACCCCTATTTTCCAACTTCCTAACAATGGCTTCTCAAGTTCATATTGCTAAGTCTAGTTTCGTTGTAAGAGTTGATTCGAACCACGAACACAGTGGTGAAGCCCCTGAAGATGTTCCTACAGATAATGTTGATTAAGTTTCGGAAGGCAAAACAAAACAAGTTTCGGATTCTGAACCCCGAAAATCCAGAGTCAGCTCGGAGACGATATGGTGGTAATTAGCGGCGCCATAAATTAGCTTCACCTTGTCTTTGGTACAATCATTTAATAACTTTTAAACAATGACTGAATTCATTTCTTTTCAATTTTTTCTAAATAATTTGTTTGAATACGGATTTTGAAATATCTTATATTTGAATTTTTTTTCGATAAAATAATTAAAATTTTTTTATGAAATAAAATTTTATTTTAATAATATTTATTTTAATATATAAAAGTTTAAACTTAAATTTAAAAATTATATTAGTTAATTTAAAATATTTAAATTTGATCAAATTTCAATCGGATCAATCAAATTTTTGTTAGCATAAATCAGTATAATTTAGCCAAATTTAGGTTGGAGTTGACTCAGTCAAATTTCGGCCAAAATCGACTCGGTCAAATTTAGTTGAAATTCTTACACATATGATTCGATTAAATTTTGCCAAATTTCGACTGAAGCCAAATTTGATGCATTCAGCCAATTTTGGTTGGGGAAGACTCAGCAGAATTCACCCTAATTCCGATTGGGATTGAATCAACTAAATTGATATCAAATTTTGATCAAGTTAGCTTTGGCCGATTTCGGTTGAGTTAGCCCTAGCCAAATATTTGCTGAAACTTGACCGAGTCGGCCCCAACCGAAATTTTTTGGAATTCGGCCGAGTCGGTCTGAACCGAATATCAACCAAGTTAGCATCGACCAAAATTTGACCAAATTCGCCCAAGTTAGTCTTGGTCGATTCTCGGTCAAGTCATCCTCAACCTTTTTTTATCTTGACCAATTAGAAATTTTAAACTTGTGGAATTTTAATTTCCTTTTTTGTGAATGAATTTCAAATTTTATTACTTTAATTATTTGAAATACCTTTTTAAAATTTCTCAATTATAAATTTCTTTTAATTTCCTCATCCAAAAAAGTCAGTTTATCACAAATAAATTTAAATATTGTAAATAAATAAACTATTCTTTTAAATTGTTTTATCCAAATACACCATGAGTTTTTTACTTACCAATTAGGTTTCCAAACTCTGCACCCTTTCTATAATTGTCTTTTTGTGAGAGAATGTGTAAAAAGACAAAAATTTGACAAAACACGCAAGATCCAACGATTGTTTCAGCGAAAGTATAATTATTGATTTAGTTCCCTAATCTTTTGGTTTGGTTCAATTTGGTCCTCGTTGGTTTAATTTGGCCCCTTTATTATTTCTTGGTTCAATCTGGTCATTTTCGTTAAGTTGGAGTTAACACCGTGTCCATACATGACACGTGTCAAGTCGTAGAATTTTTAATTTCTTTAATTTTTTTAATTTTTTTAATTTTTTTTCTAAAAATATATAAACTGTCACATGCGAGTTTATCATCATGTCACGTATCAGTTTACAGTTGTGACACGTGACAGTGGTATTAGTTGTTTTTAATTTAATCCTCAATTTAAATTTTTTATACAAATTAGTATCCTATTTTTTAAAACGATCTAATTTTGTCCTCTCCAATTTGAGACAAAATTAGTAAATAAGTTTAATTAAAACTTATATATGCATGTTAAAATTTTTTTTTTTTTGAATTTATACATCAAATAACTCTACCTAAAGATTTAAATTATTTTATTTTTAAAATTTTTACCCTTATAATTTTTTATACTTGATTTTTTTTTCTTGAATTGAACCTTGTTAAATAATTAAATGACTAAATTGAACCAACAAATGAGAATTAAATTAAATCAAACTAAAAAATTAAAAGAATAAACCAGTACCTATATCTTTTGACGAAACAGGATCCAACGGTTGTTTTGATTCTCTATTTTAGTTGGTTGACGCATATATGGGGTGCAGTGGAGGAGAAGGGAAATTTTGGGGGAAGAAGGATGGGGCTTTTAGGTTCTGTAAGATCCGATTCGAAATAGGTTCGGAACATCAAATTTGAAAAGTGCTTAAGGATCCGGAATTGTCTTTCTGATAATCCAATATGGGAAGTATAAAAATTATGTTTAATTATATTTTAAAGTCGTGATAAATTTGAAAATTTTAATTAAGTTTCTAATAAATCGATAGATTATCGTAGTTTACTCAATCAATTCAATTTTTTTAATTAAGTCTGCTACTAAATTTTTTGTTGAGTTAACGGTTTGATGTGGTTATTGAGTGATTGAGATAATTATTATCTTGTCATCTCATTTTATTCAGTTTTCGTCAAGTATCATTTAATTAATTGATTATTTTAAAATGTTATTATTTATAATTTTATAATTTTATAGATTTATAATTTTTTAAATTTTTAAATTTTAATTCATAAATGTATAATTATAAAATTATAAATTTATAATTTTAATTCAAAATTTAAAATATATCATAATCTTATATTTCATCTTAAAAGACATAACATCATAACTCTAAACCATCTACAAAGTACTCAAATCCAATAATTATTATGATAATATTTTTGTAATTCCAAGTCCACGAGACTTGTTACAAAATTATAATATATTTTTATTTTTTAATTCAAATTATTACTTTATAATTATACAATTTTGAATTAAAATAATAAAATTTTAATAATATAAAAAATTATACAATTATGAATTTATAAAATTTATAAATTTTAAATTACAAAACATAAATTATAAAATTTTAAAGTAATAAATTGCAATGTGGTAATAGCTTAACAAGTTAACATGACAAGATAACAAATAGGGATGACAATGGGGCGATGACAGGTATCGTCATTCCATACTCATTTTCATAGACAAAATTCATCCTCATGTTCATATCTAAACCAAACGAGTATTAAGTTTTTGTCTTATCCTCACCAGGTAACGGGTATACACTTGACTCGTACCCATACTCATTTTTGTACGCTTTTAATATCAATTAATTAATTTTTATAAAATAAAAAATCTTACGATAAAGGAAACATAATATTATTAAATATTTATTATTAAAAGAAATGATGTTTATTCAATATCAAATATTTAGAAATAAATTATATTATAATTATAAACATTTCAAATTAGAATACTAGATAAGATTTCATCAAAACCAAAACATTATTAAATTTGCAAAAATTCATGAAACATAATTGATAAAATTTAAAAATACTAAAAAATATATATAAAAGGAAAATAAATATTCAAATTAAAAAATTATTTTAAATATTTATTTACTTCAATTTTTTAAATTCTAACAAAATCTTTTTTTTATATGCTAATAAAAGAGATAGATCTTTTACCTTTTGAACTTCAATATGTTGGATGGTGATGAAAAATACTAATGACGATTATATTAAATTATTATATTATAGTAAATAAAATTTATTTATAAAGTTATAGTGATAAAATTACACATATGATAATGAACTATGAAGTAAAAATAATTATATGAAAAATATCAAAATAATATTCTATGTTATAAAAACAAACAAATATTAAAAAAATTATCAATGTGTCTTAGAAACAATTTAGAGAGACCATTGAATAAAATTACACAAAGGAAAATAAATGTACAATTAAGGGTATGATAAGATGAAAAATACCTTAGAGATCTAAGAAAAATTTTTAAATATCAACTTAGTCGATGATTGATATATAAAGAAAATAGTTTTAGCGACATAAAAATGTTCTTCAAATGAAACTAAAATTATTAATAATATAATAAAGAAGATAGATTTTTTTATATTACCTAATAAAAGAAAGTTTTATACTATGGAATACTTAAATTGATAGGATTAAACATTCTCGTGTGAAAATAAAACATACAATAAATAAAAATATTAAAAAAATGTAAAAATATTCATATATGAGACATAACAAATATTTAATTGAGATACATCATTTGAACATATATGCATAAAAGTTGAAATAAGACGAGAAATATATTGGAGATAAAAATGAATTTCATAACAAATCAAATTATAAGAAAAAGTAAAAAAAATGAGGGTGTGTGTGTGTGTGTATATATATAAATGGGCATAAGGTTACTCAATAAACGAGGGATATTTTAATAATTTGACAATGATATGGCGGGATGGGTATTATGCCAGGTATGGAGACAAGGACAGAATAGATATGTACGTTCTCATCTCCATTATGGTGGATATAGAAACAAGGATGAGACAAATATGAACATCCTCGTACCAAGTTGAAAAATTTTCAAATATTAACTTAGTCGATAATTGATATATAAAGAAAATAGTTTTAGCGACGTAAAAACGTTTTTCAAATGAAACAAAAATTATTAATAATATAATAAAGAAGATAATTTTTTTTATATTACCTATAAAAGAAAGTTTTATACTATGGAACACTTAAATTGATAGGATTAAACATTCTCATGTGAAAATAAAATATTCAATAAATAAAAATATTTAAAAAGTGTAAAAATATTGAGACGTGAGACATAAAAAATATTTAATTGACATACATCATTTGAATATATATGCATAAAAGTTGAAATAAGACGAAAAATATATCGGAGATAAAAATAAATTTTATGACAAATCAAATTATAAAAAAAAGTAAAAAAAACAAAGTATATATATATATATCCTCGTACTAAGTTGAAAAAGTCGGATATTTCCATACTCATTAAACATTATTAAAATAGGATAAGTTCGAACAATATCCAAAAAAGTAAGTTCATTTATCATCTCTGATAATAAATAAACATTTGTCTACTAGTGTATATTTTAGTTGAAAAATGAAATTAAAGATGATCCAGTAGTTAAAAATATATTGATTAATTTAACATTTTTATTGTCAGGTGATTTTTATTAAAATATTCAAACTAATGTTTTGTCTTACAAAAGAAAAAAAAAAACTTTAAATTAAAGGGTGAATTTAAATCTCCCTCAATCACATGCATTAAATACGTCCATGAAAAGAAGTTCCACTGAAGAGGTAACTCCATCTCCATGTGCATCTCTATCTTTTTCTTCCACGCCTATCTTCAGTCCACAATAGCTGCTTCACCTTACATACCTTCGCTATTTCCCCCAAACTCATGGAACACTATTGTAACTCCCGAGGATTCTGTCCGACCCTTTTCTTCATAAAAAAAAAATATTAATTATCAAGCTTCACCCACTTCTTCGTTCAGACACACATTTATCTTAGTCAATAAATTACTAAAACTATTTTATATGTTTTCAACTACCTTTTGGGTTCAGAAATGGCCGTTGAAGCATTCACATTTGTGTTACGTGTTTTTTAACATTTGAATTCTTTCTCCACACTAAAAAAAACAAAAAAGAACTGTAGGAAGTGATGGTAAGAAAAAGAAAGCTATTTGCTTATTCCGGAGAAACGATACTGAAATGAAAAAAAAAAAAAAAAACGTTTTTTAAATGACTTCAAAAGGATATATAAACAACACATTTTTTTTATTTTCAAGCTAGAATAGATATTTAATTCCACGTCTATACCCAGAACGTGCCTAAGAAGGCCACAAGCAAAACATATAAACTTCTGGATGGAAAGTGTTACCAATACACGCATTATATTTTTAATAGAAATTTATTAAAATGAACAAAATGGGGAAAATAGTGGCATCAGTAGTTTAAAAGTGTGTTGTTGTTGATTTTCATTTCTAAATAAATGGCTATAATGATGCGAATTGGAAGTGAATTAAGAAAATTCAAAGACGTGATTTTGCCATATTTTATTTTAGAATCTTTCCATTTCCTAATAACTCCCAGTTATTGAAAATTGTATTCACAATCTGTCATTTTTTTTATAAATCAAGACTCCCGCTAACCAGTTTTTTAGAATGTTCATTAGAAAATTAAAATTAAAAAGTATATAAAAACACGTTAAAAAAAGTTCCCTTTAAAATATTTGAAAAAGAAAAATCCTTGACCGAGTTAACATTTGTCATAAAATTATCATTGTCTTCAAAATGAGTAGGTCTGAAATAGAAGCTTACAATTATTAAGGTATGCTTGTAATTAAGATTAAATTGGAGCTCGAATTTTAATTTAATTGATTTACATCTATAATACGTTAATTTGTTTTAATTATAAATTGAACTGAAGTTAATAATTCAAAAGGCTATTAAATATGATTATTGAAGCTAACCAATAGCTACACAGTTTGTAGTTGCACCTTCTTTTTTGGTGGATTAGTTAACAGTTATTTGGGTCGTTGAACTTGTTGGATTGCTCTGCTCTGCTTTGCGCTCTGTGCTCTGATACACCAACCATTTTACCTTGATTGGTGGGATTAGAATATTTTATCTTAAATGCACTTTCTTTTTCCGTGGTCTTAGTCAACACTGTGCACTTGTGTGTCTGCGCGTGTGTCGGTTATTATACAGAGAGAGAAGAGGGAATTAAAACTTCAACATAATCACATTATATATATTTTATAACAATATCAACTCTTCTGCACTTGCTTTCTCACATACCAGATTCAGCAATTTGGTTCTGTGAAGTTTACAGGCGGAGGTTGTAATGATAGGAGAGTAGAGCATATCAGAAACCCCAAAAGACAAATGGTGAAAAACAATGTAAGAAAAACTAAAGAAGGAAACGAAAGAATAGAATGGAAGAAGCAAAGCATAGGAAAATATACAACCTAGCTAAAGAAATGACCGTAGGTAATTAATAGGGTCATTCTCTTCATTTTTTTAATAACTTTTGTCTGCTCATAATAATCAGCAGCGGGAACCCTTCCTGCAGTTGAGTGCACCCGCAGTGGTCGTAATGGACCCCACCAGTGAAGATGGCCTCGCGCTCAGGCTAGAGGCTCTTGCATAGCTAGACGACGCTCCTGCTCCCGATGCTGTGAAAAACGCACCGTTTACTAATAGGTCTCCTTCAGACCTCCAATTCCACCCTTTCCATTCGCTCTCTGGTGCATCCTCGTGCTTTGTCACCTACACAATTTCACCACATCATATCAATATTTACTCTTTAAAAACACTTTCCTATTATATCAGGGATAATATAATACAATACCTCTTTGCTGAATCTGTCATCGGGTGCAACAAACCTATTGCCTTGACTATTGATGGTTGGGTTTGCACTTCCTCCAATGGCGTACATTTCCCAGTGGGTGTAGTCATTGTTCACCACATGAAAATATCCATGCCTACACCTGCAACAAATCACCAACATTTTTTTTTCTCTTTCAAATTTCGCCACCAGGACCCACATAATTGCAAAAGTAATTACTTTCACTCTTTTCCCTCCCACTTTTCTCAAATTTCACCGGCAAAGCAATTTTGGAAAATGGAAACAACATTTTACTTTACTTTACTACTTTACCACTTTACCTTGGCATCCTCTGAACCAGACCTTCCCCAAAGTGGTTGAAAGCAATTGTGACCTGCATGTTCTTGTCCTGAGTGTAGGCGTCGCTGTGGCCCAAAAGCATCACTTTATCGTGGTGAGTCATGTAATTGTTGGAGATGGTAATGGCGGTAGACCCGTGAATGGCGTCGATCAACCCATCATTGCAGTTAGACAAGGAGCAGTGGTCAACCCATACGTGGCTTCCGCCGAAGATGGAGACGCCATCACCGTCGGATACGGTCCTCCACCCGTAGTGGCGTGGGGAGTCCCGCACCATAGCATTCCCCCCCTGCTTACAGTCATGGATATTTATCCCGTGGATTATAACATTGGTCACATACTGTATCGTAATGCATGGCCCACCCGCAATGTGCACGCTAGCGCCTCTTCCGTCGATGGTCTTGAAGGAGTTCATGATAAGCTCCTCCTTCAGCTTAATCACCATGTCCCTGGCGAATATGATCCAGAGAGGCTCCTCCTGAATCACCGCGTAACGGAGCGTCCCCGGCTTAGGCGTCACCGCGTCATCGTCGCTGGAATCCGTCACCACGTAGATTTTCCCGTTCTTTCCTCCAATCGCGTTTTTCCCAAACCCAATTGCACAATCCGCCAGCCTCTGCCTGTTCTTCTCCCAGTTGGGGTCACACCTCCAACAGTCGTCTATTGGGTTACCTGTCCCACATGACAGGTAACCCAAATTCCTCCTGGCTACAGAGGCATTGATTTTCCTGCATCAAACAAACAAAGAAATAAAATATATATAAAATTGACGACCACACTAGTGTTACGTTGTCTAACAAATTTATGTGACATTTAATAACAAGTGTGTGTTTGTGTGAATGTGGGTTTACCTGTTAACTTCTTGGGCGACCAATTCAGGGTTCTGAACGGGGGAAGAAGAAATGAGAGAGGGGGTGAGGAGAGAGAAGAGGAGGAAGAGGAGAGAGGTGGAGGTGGTGGTGGCCATGTGTTGATTTGGTGAAGTGTGAGGAGAAAGTACGTAGTTGGAGGGTGTATATAAAGGAATGGAAGACGGGCTGAATGGCGTGATTAAACTGAACATGTAGGACCCAGGTGCTTCGTGATTTCTGGTTTTACAGGATACCAGTTGGGCAGTTTTGTCCGTTAAGCAAGCCCCAAATGATGGGGGAACCTCCCAAGTAACATTACCTATTACCCCCATCCTACGAGTAAAACAAAAAATATGAGGAATGTGCCATCAAATGATGTTTTCTTTTACCACTTTCTCCTCTATTTATTAAATACTGTAACTCTCGCATCCCCTGTTCTTGCTTTTTTACACTCGTAATAATTAATATTACTGCATTACAATTTACCATTATGGTCCCAAATAGATGTTTTTTTGAAAAAGTTCCCGGCTCCATGTTCACACATTAACTTGCATAAGCTCTGAGGATAATCAAATTAATTAGGCATGGGTACTTCGATTAAATTGAGTTATTCAAGGCGTGGTGAAAGTAAAAGCCTCCTCAAAAGGAGGGATCATGTGATGCAATGAGGTGTTGGCAACTTTGAGTTAACTGTGTTCATATTGGGTGTGAAAATAAACTCTTCACCCCGTTTTTGGCACCAAATTCTCTATATTTTGACTTTGTTTCGCATAAGCGAGTGAGATAGTGAAAAATTGAAACGTTACTGGGTGGAAGAGATTGACTTAGTTGCTCCTATGGGTCCATCTGTTACTTTAGCTACAGAGGCATCTTGGAAAATCTTGAGCATATGCATTCTTAATTGTTTTAATCTGAAATTAATATGATTAGCTGTCTATTTTTATTCTAAAAAGATTGTTGTGATTTATTTTTCTCTGCTTTGTTTTTTTGTACGGTAATACTAATGCATAACATAAGTGGTTGGTTATGAAAGAATACCGTATGCAAGAAATTATTGAATTAATACACAGTTGAAGAGGAAATGTAAGCAGAATGATGAAAACATACACCGACAGTGAGAGAGGTTTGATGAAGGCGTGGATAAGAACCACAGGTTTTTTGTTTGGTATTCAACTTTTGGTCTAATCATATTGCCCATAGATGCTTGGTGTTAAGCATATAGGTATATAGATTAGTTAGCATAGAAAGAAAAAGAATACCATTTAAGGTGGTTTGAGTTGTGAAATTGTAAGAACCCATATTCATAATAAGACAGAGACTCCTGAAACGACATCAATTTTTTTATTTATTTATTTTTTACTCGAGCTACCATATAATTGCTTTCTCAATCATATCCTTGGATTATATGGGGTCCCCAACTCTCTCTTTGCTTGCGTGACAAGGGAAAACATTTGCGTTTAATTGTGTTAGTAAAATCCAAAAGTAAAACTTAAACTAACTTTTATTTCGATATTATATATTTTTCTTTGTTCATTACATATACACAATTGTCTGTGATGAGAAATAAGTTTAACATGTTTGAATATGTGAAAAGTGATTTTAATATAAATGTTGAATATGTGTCTTACCAATGAATAAGATGAGATCGTAAAGTACTCAAAAATAAGAGAATTTGAGATTACTTGTAAGCATTTCTTTGTTTGAAAATGGATTAAAATTAATCTAAAAATATATTCCAATCCAAACACAGTATTTGGTTTGTTTGAACGAAAATAAATATTATTAATTAATAGAACCTTTCTATTTGAAAAAAGAAAAATGAATGTATACACATTGGGTTAATTTATCTTCTTAGCTAAACTACAAGTTTGTATTTTTATCATCATTGCAACAAGATATGATAAGTGTTACCTTTTTAATAAGTTAAGATTACATACGTTTGTTATTAATGATTTCATAAAGCGTGCTAGAAAAAAAAAATGATATTAAAGCTTAAATTTGTTAGGTTTATCGTTAGAAATAACTTGGTTAACTATCTTCTTACATTATTGTTTTTGTAAAAATGTTCATTAAAATAACTGATAAATATAAATGAACTAAAATAAACATATTTATCGACAACTTTATAGTAGCTTTTCCTCAACTTTAATTTGATAATAATACTTTCATATAATCACGATTTTTAATTTTTAAAATATTGTATGTATCTATACTTATATAAGAGAAATTTTCATTTTTGTGTCCACATCTTTATTTTCAATTTTATCTCGTAATAAATAATCGTTTTTTTTTAATTAAAATGATTATCTTGCTATTTTTACCTTTTAAATAATAATTTTATTAAATTTAATTGATTTATTCATTTAATTTTTATTTTAAATTAATTATTTTTGAAATAAAATAAGTACTTTCAATAAAAAATTGTCTACAAAATAAATAAATAAATCATGTGACCACTTTTGATGTTTTAAATTCCACATATAGACCATGTGAAAGTTAGATCAGTGATAATTTAGCTTATTTATGAAAGAGATTGATGAATTTCTTCAAAAGCTACATGTTTAAGCTCAAATTATAGTTTTTTTTTTTGTGTGTGTGAAATTGTTTGATAGACTACATTTTGATTTCATGACTTAACGTTATTTTTAATTTCAATTGTAGATTCAAATGAGGTTATGAAACATATTAGGACCTACGGGTAAAATTAATTTATTGAATGAATAATTAAATGTCTTAGATTCTACAAAGCGTAGGATTTTTTCTGAATAATTTGTCCCGCCACAATTAACAAATCTCATTTGAAAAGCAAATTCACAGTTTAGATATTTAAATTCGCCCATCATGCTTAAAAATCATTCAGAAAATTTATCATGATCCAATTATAAGATAAACGATACGAAACATAATTTCTTTACAAATTTTTTCATGTCTTTCTCAACGGTTTTTCTTGAATATTAGTAAATTAAGAATTCATAGTATATTATTATGTATCGAAATACCTAGTATGGTATTGCGTAATAATAATAAAATAAAATACTCATTAAGGAGAAGAAATATCCTAATTTTACTAGTGATTTATTACATAGAGTAAGACAATAAGTAGTGAAAAACTGAAGAGGTTATTATATCGAGACTTTTAATAGCAAATACAAAGTATTATTTTGATACAAGAAATTGAGGTAGTTTTTTAATTAATGATGTCAAAACAGTATTTTTTTAATGTCAATATTGGTGCAACAATCTGTTAGTGCAACCATAAAACTTTTGTAAAAAGATCCAAAGAAAATGTTTTAAAGTAACAAAATTCTTTTACGAATTAAAACATACACATAATTAGTGGTACTACAAATTTCATGAAGCAATTCTCTCGTTTAATTTTGGAATGAATTTTGATGACGATTATGCATATTATTGTTGTCAATGATAAACTTTATGTTTTATATATATATATATATATATATATATATATATATATATATATATATATATATATATATATATATATATATTATCATATTTGTTTGAATTTTACTATAATATATAATTCTTTTAAATAGAGTAAATTATGAAAATAAATAATTTTTTTAATTAAAAAAATTATAAATAAAAAATATAATTTGTCTCCTAATTTTTTTTTCAAATTATATGCATCATGCTAGTTTACTTTTAAAAGAAAACTTCTGTTGGTATATCTAATAATCACCTAACAAGATTCTATATTGGGCTACATTTTTCGAGTTTGTTTGCATTATTTAATGAATTGTGTGTAATTGCATTTCAGATAAGCATGATAAATAAATTTATAATTAATTAATTATTGAAAGTTGAAAGTTAATTTTTATTCCAAAAGTTCTCACTAATTAACTTCAAACTACTTTATTGTTTTGATTATCCGCAAACACAGAACAGGTTTGTGGTAAAGAGGTGAAGTGCCTCTATAATAACATTTTAGCATCGATAAATATTTTTAAAATATTGACAAAAATGGCAATGATGCATGTAGGTGCTCTAGATGTGGTTTGATTTGATTTTTAATTTAAAATTTATGTAGTTGGGTTTGATAGGGATACCAATGCGGGTCGGCCCGACCCATTTAAGTCCACATAAGGTCCACATATCGCAGGTTGGTCCGTCTCGTCCTGCACAATTTATGCGGACTGCAATCACTAACCCGTCCCGCATATTACTTGGCCCGTGAGCTGGCCTGTTTTTTTTTTTTTTAATTTTTATGTTAAAACTTTTAATGTTGAAAGGAAAACTTTAAGAAGTTCACAAAATTAAGTAAAGACTTTGGGGAGTTGAATGATAAATTGATAATTCAACATTTTCATCATATTCATACTATGACATATACAATATATTCTTTAAATTTTAGCACATTAAAAAATACATAATACTGTCTTCTCCAGTTATACAAGAATTTGTAATATTAATGCAAGATTCTATAAAAAAGTAATTAATATACACAAGTACAAATTTTTATTTTATGCGGACAATGGGCCAGTCCGCACGGACCGGGCTATGACGGGCTTGTGGGTTCAACTTCTAGACCTGCCCGTATATTTTGTGGGGGCCTGCAAACCGGCTCGCCGGGTCAAGCCTAATTGCCACCCCTAGATTTGAATATAATATTTATACTATATTACATTATATTATAATTATTATTTTATTATATATAATGGGAATTGTTTGTAGTGTTCACATCTACTTTTCAATTTTCCTTTTAAATAAAAGTTTTTATGTAAAGGGAGTATTTTTTGTTCACATTAATTTTTTTAATTTTACTTTTGAATAATTTTTTTAAATTACAATAATTATTTTATCAATTTTATTTTTAAGTATCTTTTTCTTTTTCTTTTTTATTTTTAATTTTACCATTATTTTATGAATTTTTATTATTTTAAGAAAAATTAACACAAATTTGCCATCTGTTTAAATTTAAAATAAATCTTGTTTTATTTACTTTGAGTGATTTGTTTTTTTTATTATCGAAACGTCCTTGTCATTATTTATTTTTGAAATTTCAAAAGGAAATATTATAATTTCTTTTCTTCTTTTTGATCATATCATATTGACATATCAATATATGATAAACTGGTTAAGGAACATTTTATAACTTCCTGTCATTTACGGAACCCTATTATTTAGTTATAATCTGTTACCTTTCAACTTCAAATGCAAATTTCATCGCCAAAAGTGTAAAGATCTTAAAACCTTAGAAACATTAAAGGAAAAAAAATTATTAGCTAATAAATCATAAAAGTACATGTTTTAAACCATAAAAAAAAAGAGTCATATGCCACATAACGTGTTGCGTCCACTTTGCAAATGGGTCACCGGAGAACCTCCCCCAATTGCTCACTAGCTCATGTGTATTCTGAATGAGTTCCTCATAATTTAGATCAACATTCGTTCAACTTAAAACACATGCTATTAATTCAAGTAATTATTTCTTACTAAACCTCCGCAAACTATTATTACTATATTAAAAAAAAATTTACATGTATTGCCTATTTAATTACCTTAATTTATATAATTAAATTTCATAATTATATCAAGTTTTTTTACGATAAAGTACTCAATTTGTTAATTTAAGCTAGATATATCCACAACACCTTGCGTTTTATTTATTTTATTGTAAAATTTATATCAATTTATATCGAGCTATTTCAGCAACTATCAAACGTTGTCATCATCTACAAATATTACATTTGATTGAATACAACATTCTTCGAATTGCGGGAAGAAAAAGCCGCATATATGTCCCTAATATGTGGTTACTTTGGAAACGAGTATTAAGTGTTTATATTTTTAATATATTAAGTAGTAAGTCTTTTATCTGTCATTATTTTATATTTTTTAGTTCCTTGTCATCTCAAAGTGTTATACAGTGCAATAATTACTACTTTCTCAATTATAAAAATTGTGCTATATATTATAAAACGTAAAATAGATAAATGATACATTAGAAAATTAAAAAAAGATTTAATATAAAGAAAACTATTTAATTTCTTAATATTCTATATATAATATTAAATGAAATGTAGGAAGTATTGAAATTGTGTTATTTTAAGATTGTTTCTAAGAATCGATAAAATTTTACAGAGAAAGACAGCACGGAATACATGTTAAACATTTTTCTATAATTTTTTTTTAATCACTGCTTAAGCTCATTCGTTACTAAATGTATCATAAACCGTGTGAGGAATTTATTTTAAAATAAGAAATGGCCATTTAAGAACAAGAATGTGGGGTGGTTGCTTGTGAAACAAATAGTTAGGTATTATAAATACTTGTATATTAACATAATTGGCTGGATTACGACTACAAAAGAGAAATGTAGCTGCAAAAAAGGTTTGTTATTGCGTCTATTCAACATTGAATTGTTTATAAATTTTGCATTAAAAAAGAATCTGCAACATTATCTATATAATGATAAAAATAATGATAGTGATAAAAGAATGTTTGCAGACGTGTTTTTTTTAAAACATCGTCCGCAGAGATTTAATTTCTTTTCATCTGTAACGGTAAATATAAATATATTAAAGGAATCATGTTGAATCATACGTGATTCGTTAATGATAATCTTTTTTATTATAACTGTTCATTAAAGTTGCAAACAGAGGGGGAATATATGGTAATCTGGTAAACCTTGTTGTTTGTTGCGTATGAGGGTTGGAATAAAAAAGTTGTAATAATTGAAAGTGTGGAGGTTGAAATGAAAATGGGAGAAGTGAAGACAAAAAAGAAGGGTACGTGTCTACCCACTAAAAAAAGGAAAAGATTGCATGTAAATTATGGAGGATTTTTTACTTCTATACCACAAGTCATGCCAGCACATGATTGATGAAGCAGAAACACCTTCGTAACGGGATATAATTAATTAGGGTTATATTTATTTAAATAAGCCCAATGGAATTAAACGTGTTTCATGTAATTAATAACCGTAGCACATGATTTGGAATGATTGTGTAAGAATGTGATCTCTTTGTCAATAATCTCTTGAAGATGTATACATTTTTGTTAAGAAGGAATTAAGACCTTAATTTTCATTTGTTGAGATGAAGGAACAGTGAGCCATATCCGCACACGGCTAACCAATAATGACACAGAACATGTACCGAAAATAACAAGGTCTAAGAATGGTGAAACATGACACGAGAGATTGAGTGGGATTGATGATACGATTACAAGTTGCATTGTGTGACAAACTTAGATGTTTCACTGCGCTTGTTTAATAACCTTAGTGTAATGCATCGGAAACACACACAAACGGCCTTATCTTTGACTTATCTGGAAATAAATAATTGTGATAATACTGAGCAGATAACCGCAACATTTCAACAGAAAAATAATTGAAAGTTGCTCTGATGGGGATGGATTTGAATAAGGAAGACAAGAAACATGAAATGAAAGGAAAGGAAAGGTATCTGAACATAAAGATGAACAGGGAACTCAATCAATATGGGAAAAGAATTTAGTCTTATCTTTAATTTCATTCACATCAGTGATAAAGCAATAGTGTTTTGGCGTTGTAGAAAAGAGTTTGTGAAGCAAATTCTGTTGAAGTTACCTTGAAAACGATTTATGCAGCTGGAACCGTGTAGTAGCAGTGGTGGATTGAAGGACCATTACATTACATGACGTAGTATCTTATATTATATTATATTATATATGAACATGGTTGATGCGAGGGAGTTGTGTTGTGTTGTGATGTGAGTCACTAAATACTAATACTATGCATGCATGTGATGATACTAGGTAGAAAGTACAGTGTGGAATAATAAAGGTGTGAAAATTGGAAGGTACGAGTGATGAGTGTTTTGACAAGTTTGGTTGGTGTATATCTCCCTTATCCAATTTGGTGCAGGACAGAATGGTGCCCATACGATGCACAATAAGGTTATTTGGAAGCTAATTGATAATTGTCACCGAAGCAGTTAACACGAGGGACTCATTTGGTCCCTCACCTTGCACAGATATGGCTGAGAATCGTCGTTCGTGCCACTTTTTGTTCACCATTACCTCACTCAAATAAAACACCTTTCCATTCTAATTATATATTCACACAATAAATGCTGTTTGTTAAACCTAATCCCAGTTGCTATATATGTTCCACCTTTAATCCTTATCCTAACCCGGTGAAGTACGTAATTCCTGTGAAATAAAATCGTCGGTAGATGATGTATTTATACGCAATATTTGACCAAATTTATGGGGCGTCGAAATAAATTATTGAGTACTGTAGAAGTGGTGAGTGAGTCGTAGTCCATTAATCAAGGAATAATTTGATGAAATTGCGACTGAAAAAATTGGAAAGGGAAAAAAGGAAGGGGTGTGATGTGAAAGTGCATGTGGCGTTGCATGTGCAGAGGGGAGAAATAATTGTTGTTGTGAGAGAGACTGCCACATGGCATGGAGAAATAAACAGAGGTTGGTGTGTAATTGTCAGAAGTAGCCTCTTGGAACCACCACTTCTTCGTTCTTGAACTTTGACTCTTCACCCCAACTAACATGGGTGTGCTTTTAATCAAAAACCCTACCTTAACTGCTTTACAAAGACCCCCTCCCATTCAATAAACTTTGATTGGAATGAACCATTTACCCTTTTTCTACAAATCCAATCTACACTCAAAACGACAACCGTATCACCCGTGAAGAACAAAATCCACAAACGTCACTTTTCATCTTTCAAAACGACAACCAAATGTCCCGTGTGTCGTCGTAGGAGCTTCCCCTCGCGCCATGTCAGCATCGCATACAACGTCAAATTTCGGCGAAGTTTGCGGTCGGGAAAATTTAATATAATATAACGGCAAGAGAATCAAAGCAAGAAGAAAAGAGGGAAATGGGATACCTCTGGACCTACAAACACTTTGATTTTTTAGTGCAAACCATGTGCTTCTGTCATTTTAATCCTCTTTATTTAATGCATTTTTTTTTCTCATTTTTTAAGTATTGTCTTCTCTGTTACGGAAAAGTAAAGGGTTAGAGTAATTAGTACGCCATAATTTACGATTAAGAAACTTTCGCAGATTTTCCGTTCCATTCCTCTTAAAATAAATACGCGCGCGCATTCGTTTTCGCTTCGCGGTTTTCTCAAGGAATCGATCTTCGTGTGTTGATCTGCTGAGAAGGACGTGTTGTACTTTGTTGGATAAATTTCACATAAAAAAATATTGAATCACACTGATGCAACTCTTTGTAAATTATTATATTCTTCATCATTTTAAATGATTTAAGGTTAATACAATTAGTTTTATATTATAAATAGTTTATAAAAAAACTATTAATTTAGAGGTGGAATTAGATTACCTGTAGAAGCAGATATTTATAATTATATTTTTTCAATTCCAATTTTAATGTGTGAATGGTTTATTTTTTTATCGTGGAATGATACAAAAATTAAATATGGAAATAAACTCATTTGAGATTCACTATATCTAGATGGTGAGATGAGTTTATTCTATTTGACTTATTTAATTGTTAAATGGGATGGGTTGAACATTTTAAACTCGTTTCAAATCGGATTCAAAAACTTGAATGAAATAAATAAATAATATTAATATTCCGATATTTATTATTATTATATGAATGTTTTGATGGGCCTTTTAATTGATTAGTGACATTCAAATATTCTTTTATTTGTTTATTTATTCTATAGGTTAATTAGTGGGGTCGATCAAAATTTTTAGTCAATTTTAAAGAGTTTCAGTCTAATTTGTTATGTTTTCTCTCATTTATTTCACATGGAATTTTATAGTGTACCATGAACGAAGGAATTTACTTGCAAAACGTAATTCATTTATGGCAAACGAGTTAATACCTACAATGGCGATATTACATATTTCTTCACTAATTAATTTCGACTGTTTGTTGATAACAATCCTCACATATAATAATAATAGTATAATAATTAAAAATATGAGTGAAACACAGTAAATGATGACTTAACTGAAAAATTCCTCAGCAACAAATTCCAATAATATATAAATTGAAATAATATTTTTTTAATCATTATTCTTTTGACAAAAAGTGTTTTTAAGAATATTTCATTTTTATTTAATAATCTCTTATCTGTTTAAATATACCCATTGCATTTTGTTCCTAAATTAAATTTCAATTTTAAAAATAAATTATCAATAGTTAAAGTTGATTTATAATAAAACTTATCATTAATCTAAAATGCCAAGCAGAAAAGACTTTTCCAATGGAAGACCTCGCCATCATCTTGATTAGCACGTGGGAGAGAACCGGGACTTTCTTTGTAGATAATACACTTAGCCAGCATGAACCCAATCACCGCATTTTTTTTTCTTTCTGCACCCCCTAAACTTTAGAATTCTCCCCTTATTCCTAAAGTCAAAATAAAAACCCTAACTTAGTTTTCCATTCCCATTCTCCCCCTTCCCCTTCTCAGCATTGTTCCATTCGAAAAACACGAAATAAAATAATAATAATTAAAAATAAGTGTTTCGAAAAATATTTTTGGATCTATAAAATTCTTTGTGGAACACCCCTCCATA
>Ga0214544_1007198_pt1 | contig 19784 bp, 15 predicted proteins | sample CNSS3metaG_FD_160074 | JGI IMG/M metagenome (GOLD analysis project Ga0214544, IMG submission 160074) | Root nodule microbial communities from cowpea collected in UCLA plant growth center, Los Angeles, California, USA - CNSS3 | ecosystem: Host-associated > Plants > Roots > Nodule | place: USA... | reverse complement strand
TATATAAACAGATACATGAAGTAAATATGCCACCCATCCCAAAATAACATAATTAAGTATCTCATTATCAAATTACCCAACCATGACCTCATAGTCCTTCATGAGTCATATGCATGAACTAGGTCTTGGGACTCCACTGTGCTCCCACGAAACTAACTTATTCGTGGTCCAACCCTATGAGCCTATCCCGCTCATAGTCCTGCCCTACAAACTCCTCGCCTGTAGTAAATCATCCAAGCCTCATAACTTGGACCTTGGCACGCACGTAATCACCATACTATGGACTCCTCGCCCAATAGTAGCCGACAGGAACATAACAGTTCCTTGTCCATCGTGCGCCCGACACATGTAATCACCATACTAAGGACTCCTCGCCCATTAGTAGCCGACGAGAACTCAACCAGTTCCATGCCCATCATGTGTCCACCCACCAAGCACATCCCAGACCCCTATTGGACTTAGTCCTTCAAGTCTAAACACCACACCACATGCATATACATCCTATACCTAGGATAAAGTAGCCAAATCACACCCATAAGCAATTACACATGACAAAATATCATAAACTCACTTAAGTCAGGGACACTCGCTCAGGCTAAGCCCTCAGTCTCGCTTAGGCTAGCTCACCTCGCCTGAGCGAGCTTAAAACAGTAGCATCAACACATCATGTCGCTTAAGCGAGATCCCCTCGCCTGGGCGAGCTACACATTCGCCCAAAACCACACCAAAACCTCGCCTAGACGAGTATTCCACAAAAAAACTCCAAGTTTCATCGCGACCTCGCTTAGGCGAGCCATTCTCGCCTCAACGAGTGTACCTGTCGCTCAACACTCCAAAACTTCTCGCCTAGGCGAGAAGTCACGCTCAAAACGTCCAAGTTTCCTTACGACCTCGCCTAGGCGAGCCATTCTCGCCTAAGCGAGACTAGGTGTCGCTCAACACTGAACCAGGTCGCCTGAGCAAGCAGCGAACCAAAACCAGAAATTAGGTTCTGCAACTCTCGCTTAAGACGAGATAGACCCGCTTGGGCGAGACTTGCCGAGCTCCCTCTTTGTCACGCACATGATTCACCCAAACCAATGCCAAACCAAACCAAAATCATACCACAATAACACTCCATCATTACCAACAAAACAACACACTTATGCATCTTTCAAGTATAAGCACACATTCCTCTCTTTTATAATTCATATATACTTACCTCTTAAATCAATTCCAACACACACTTTATTTTCCCCTTCTCCTTTTCCTACCCTTTGCATGCTTACAATTCACATACCCCACATAAGACACAATCAAAGCTATATAGTTATTTCGCATGCCCTCGCAATTCCATTACTTTTAAAGTATGATTATCATGTTCCCATACTTTCCCAAAACCCGTCATGATCATGCACCACTCGATCATAGTGATATCATCAATAGTGGCTTTATTCACACACTTATAACATCATACATTCGAGCTAACATATATAGGTTCATATATTCAACATGTTTCAACAAGCACTACCATAAACATACTCATCAATCACACATCTATATGTTTATATATATACATTCACCAATCAAGGCCATATCAGCACTTGAGCACACTTAATCATCCATTAGTAATCATACTATTAGGGAATTCAAAAAACCAGTCATGAGTGACGTATATCTCCCCCTGCAGGCATCTAATTCAAATCTTCACCGTTCAAAGTGAAGAACAACATGTTATGAAAAACCTTCCAAAATTTCACCTAAATCAGACGGTTAACGAATCGAGAAATGCAGTTTTACGAAAACTGCGCAGACCAGAAAAATTAGTGGCGCCTGGCGACATGAAAGCAGCGCCCGGCGATACCTGCTCTGCGAAAACACGAAAAGCAGCGTTTTTCGTTAACAAAACACCACACTTATCGCCTGGCGGCAGCTCGTTATCGCCAGGCGGTGCATACAGTTCTGGGAAATTCCCAGATTTTTCCCGCACTCGTGAAGAACCCTAAATTCCCAAATCTCATTCAACATGCATAGGATACTTTCGCATCAACCCAAAATATCATAAAGTCCATAAAAAATATCACATCAATCACATTATTGTTTGTGCCGCCTGGCGGAAGCACTTGTGCCGCCCGACGGTTAATCTGAAACAACCCAAAAGTGGGTGTCACGCTCATGCATCGCTTGGCGAACCTTCAAAGCCGCCAAGTGATTTCTGGAAATTTCCAGAAACTTAAAACCAGTAAAATTTTAATGCAGAAAAGTCACCCAATCATACAACATACCACATAAATCATACAATTTAATATGACAAATAGAGTAGCTCCCCTAACTTGGTTCCCTTGGCTTAAATTTTGGAATTGTTGTGAATTCTCTCTTGATCCTCAATGATCTCCCTTTGGCTTTCTCTCCCAATTCATCTTCAAAGCTTCACTCCAACCTTACTACTCTCAAAATTCGTGTTCTGTTTTCTGAGTACACTCGCAGCTTGCCAAAACCCTTCGTTTTACCTCACATTGGCCTTTTAAAGGTGCCCTAAAGCTAGATAATTACCAAAAACGAATTTAAGGTTTAATGGCAATGTTTATTATCATTCATTGATTCTTTATGGTCCGTTTTTCAACCTCCCTTGGCTGCCCATGCATCTAGGTTTCCCTTAACCCTTCAAATTCAAGCCAAAACCCAAAATAGCAAAAATAAAGTTTAATTTGGGTTCTCCAAGGCTTGATCCCATAACCATACAAATGCCAAATCAATGTTCAACCATTTAACCAATTCATGTTTCATGATAACTTATATAATTAAATGTTTATATCATTTCATAATCATGCTCAACATATATTTAAAAATAAAAACAAATAAATAACACACAATTGGTATACATAGGACTCAAACCCAAGTCCTCTCACATAATAAAGTACTCTCAACCACTTGAGCTAATACCTTTCCACATGATAGCAATCCACATTAAATGCCTTAAAATCTCATACTAACCGCATTTATTAAATAATTATTTAATTAATTATTCAAATTTCTCGAATCTTACAGTATTTTCGTTGGTAGAGATGTATTCCTTTGCTGCTCCTTGCCACCTCGAGACCAAGAAAATAAGTTAGATTTCCCAGATTTTTAATTTTGAAGGATACATCTAACTCATTTGTTATATTATTGATATCTTCTAAATCGTTTCCAGCCAAGATTATGTCGTCTACATAAATCAATAGAGTAGTAATGCTAGAGTGCTTTGTTTTTGTAAATAAAGAATGATCTGCATTAGCTTGTTTAAAATGGTGAGAAATCAAAAAAGTGGAGAGCTTGTCATACCATTGACGACTAGCCTGCTTAAGACCATAAAGTGATTTGTGCAGTTTGCAAACCTAGTTCGGCTTTGTTGACTTCATACCCAATGGAAGGTCCATATACACCTCTTCATTCAAATCCCCATGAAGAAAAGCGTTGTTAACATCTAAATGTTTCAAGCGCCATCCATTTATAGCAGCCAAAGATAATAAGAGACGACCCGTGGTTAGTTTTGCAACAAGAGAGAAAATATCTAGATAGTCCAAACCTTCCATTTGTGTGTAGCCCTTGGCTACGAGGCGTGCCTTGAATTTGTCTACATCAGCTTTATATTTTGTCTTGTACACCCATCTGCATCCTATAGCAACCTTATTCTCAGGTAGGGTGGTCACGGTCCAGGTGTTATTCTTTTGGAGAACTTGAACCTCTTCATTCATAGTTGCATTCCATCTTTCATCTTTAATGGCTTCCTCATAAGATGTAGGCTCAACCTTGCTGTCAATAGCAGAGATAAACTTTCGAAAACTAGGTGAAATTTTTAAATATGAAATATAGGATTCAATAGGATATCTAACATTTTTAGTTAATTCAGAAGCAGCAGAAAAAGTATGGTAATCTTTCAAGTATGAAGACGGCCTTCTTACTCTGGACTCACGTTGACAAGCAGAGTGATCAATATGAGGTTCAACCTCATGAACTTAAGCTTTCGTTATCAACATTATCAATGTCAACACAAGGGCTTTTAATAATATTAGTCATAATAGAATGGTAATTTTCGGAAACAGGCAACGGTATATCAAAGGAATTCATGTTAGTATCATCATTGGTCTTTCTGGAGTACGGAAAATAATTTTCATAGAAAACTACATTTCGAGAAACATTAATACTATGATTTTTAAGATCAAGAACAATGTATCCTTTCACATTACTTTTGAATCCTAGAAACACACAAACATTAGCACGTGGATCAAGTTTATTTATGTTAAAAACAAGAGTGCTATTGTAACACATGCAACCAAAAACACGTATAGTACTAAGGTCAGGTTGTTTGTTATATAATTTTTCAAAAGGGAAACAATTTTTAGAAAAGGCGTTGGTATACGATTTATCAAAAAAATTGCATGTAAAACTAAATATGTGAATAATAAAATATGTGAAAAAATATTGTTTTGTTCTCATGTATCTTTCCTTTTATATTTTAAAAAAATAATCTATTATTTTATTATTATCTAATCTATTTAAAAAAAATTAAGAATAAAAATAATTTATTAAAATTTAATCAAAATCGAGTTATAATTAAAAAAAATTATGAAAAAACATATAATAAATAACTTTTCTTTCTATATTCATAAAATAATAAATATACACTAAACTCATGAGAGAAAAAAAAATACTATTTACTAAATTAATATTCCAGTATCAAGCGACAAAAAAAAAAAGAGTTAGTCCTTTCTATCTTCAATTATAGAATAAAATATATAAGAAATAAATAGAATATATGAGAAGTAATAATAGAAATAATGTGTTTATTTTTTTTATTTTTTTTCATAAAAAAATGTGAGAGTGAGAATATCTAAGAAATTCAAAATATAATGAGAAAGATATCTCAATCAATATATTTTTTCTATTGTATTTAATTTTATATTTTATTATTTATTAACATTAAATATTGTACTTTATAAAAAAATAAAAATATATCTCATTTAATTTCCATTAATATAATATATACTATATATAATTTTAAAGTTTTTAAAATATTTAGGGAGGACATAATCTCCTACGCCAACACATCGTTTTAGAAGTCGCATAAATAAGTAGGACCCATTGTTAAGAATTTGTTAGTTTAAAATATAATTTTAGTTTATTTTTTATATGTTATTTTGATTCAACATTTTAAAATAAATACAGTTAATCTTTCATTCAATTTTTCCAAAACTAGTAGTTTTAATTTAATCATCATAATAATGTTAAGTACACTGAAAATCGAGAAATTGAAGGAGGAAATCGTTAAGAGAATCAATTGAATTTAAGGAATCAAATGAGGTAATATGATATAAGACATAGATATATGAAGGTGAAAGGACCCACCCATGAGAAAAATTAAAAGAAAGAATGCTCAAGTAAACAAAAGCCAGCGAAGAGCTCAACGATCATGGCACCATGGAAGATAGCATTGAGAAAAACTTGTTTTGGATAAAGTCAAGAAAGGATTAAAGTCAGATCGAAGGAGGAGTTAATTTATGAGAACTGCTACAAAACATGTGAAAAGGGACACATCTAACACCAGAGACACTTTTAAAGTAGTTATCACAATTTATATATTTTTTTCTTTATTTTATTTTAGTTTAACCGTCAGAAAAGGAAAAATAGAAACAGATAATTCAAATGTAAAATAAAGATGAAAAATAGTGAATATAATTCAAAAACTTTGTGAACGCTATATACAAAAAGAAAGAACAAATCTAGTAATATATGTAGCGATTTAAGTTACCGTTTTCATAATTTTTTTTTTACCATATTTTTTATTATTCTTAATAATTTAGTTTCTCGCAATTTATAATCATGCATTTTTTATTTACGGTTGTTCATTTCAACCCATCTTCATCTTCAACATTTTCTTTATTTTTCTTTTTACAGAATAAAAAAAAAGTTATGATGAAAAAATGCATGAATTTCCGTTAAAATATACGTTAAAAGAGAATTAAGTGAATTGAATGTAATTGTGAATTTGATCAATGACATAAATTGTTTACATATTATTTTATTTATTTATATTGTAAAATCTTAAATCTCAACGTGAGCTTGCTTCAAGTTGAGTTGATGATCATAACCATATGAAATGAATTAGACAGTATCAAATCAAAATCTTGAAAAAATATATATTAATTAATGCTGACATTTACTCCGTTGTATTTACTAAAGTTATTTGTTTATTTTAAAGTAATTTAACTTATTTTTCATGGAATTGCATAATATACTATATTTAGACGATTCTAATTAACTATCCGATCTAAATTGTCTATATCTAGTTTTATTGTAAAAAGATGATTAACTGAACAAGATAACATACATGGCGGCTCGAGCCGCCTACTCTAAAGAATAGCGTATAAAGAAGAACCGCTAATCCTAAACTTAGAAAATTACAGCAAGGTCTCTAGTGTCAACCCACTAACATAAGGCTTGGGGTTGGCCTAGGCCCATTTAGAGTCTGAACATTGGCCCAACACAATAAAGAGGGTCCAACTCATAAAAAGGGAAAAACATAATTAATGACTCTATAAATGCACGTGGACCCTGACAATTAAAGGGTACACTTTCATTAATTCAAATATTTGACTTTCGAGAGTTTCTGCACCAGTCTGAGAAGTCAGTAATTAGGATAAGATATAATTTGTGTGCTCTAATATTCTGTTATTGTTTTCCCAGAAACACATAACTTTCTTAATTTGTTGTGATCACAGTTCAAATGACAAATAATATCATTAGATTAGATGTGACTCAGGATTAATATCAAAGTCTTAAATTATACAGTTAAACTCAAATACTTATATTTTTGAAAATTTAAAAACTAAATGTCTTCATCTTAAAATAAATGGATCAAAATTGTAGAAATGGAAAAAATAAGAGCACTACATTTTTTGTAATGTGAGTTTTCATAATTTTACATCCTAAATTTGAAATAAAATAAATAATTACGTATACATAATCTAATAAGCAATATTTATTTATATATTTTAAAATGTAAAAGTAATCACGAAATTCATTAATAAAAATCTTATAAACTCATTTATGTAATAAATTAAATAGATAAAAATTAATGAATATAAAATATCATAGGTATGATTGACACCATCAATGATTGCGTTTAGCATGACTATATCAATATGCACGTATAAGAATATATCCAATTACAAATACTATCTTGAACTTAAGATACAAATTTTACAAAAAAGAAAAAAAAAATCCATTTAAACATTATTTTGACATGAGTAAACATTGAATTGAAGATTTAAATCCTAAAAAAAGGTTTTTCAACTTGTAAATACTATATTTGCATTGAAGTATAAATAAAAAAAAAATTATAATTGTGTAAGTTTTTTCCAATCATATCCTTAAAATGAGTTTAGTTTCTTTACTGAACTGAGTTTTGTGTGCTGTTTTCTGCTAAACATTAAAAATATACTATTTTTATATTTTAAAGATAATTTAAATATATTTTAAAATTAATGACTATCGGTATATTTTGAAAGGAACAATATAGAAAAATGAGTAAAAAATCCAAACTCCTTTAAAATGATAACACATAATAAAACAAAATACCATATATTTCTTTCTGTTAGAGGAAATGTCCTAACACTTAAAATATATTTCTTTTTCATTTCGTGCACTTTATTCTATTTATAAATATCTTGGATGACTCGTAAAATGAAGGGTAAAACCAAGTTCGAAGAACTAGTTGACTGAAATGTCATGCCTAGTACCTGAAACGAAATTCTATTGCTTTTGTTCCCAACAGCTAGGCTAGTTTGCAGCTTGTTCCCTCAACATTAACCTGCTTCATCATGCCTTCATCTCTTGCCCATTTTATTACCTAGCTAGCTCTGTCCTATCCATAATTTAAGCATATTTAGCATCAGTAAAACCGATTATTTGTTTCCTTCTTTTGTGACAGTTGATCTCGAACCTAATGGGATGTCACAAATTTGTCTATGTAGAGAATATAAGGAATTAGACACCAAAAATATGTATGTCTGGACCTTGGTCCAGGATTCCAGAATCATCAATGAGACTGGTGTTTCTTTGCTCTGCCTTGACAAACTGTTGATTCGTCGCTCTTGGAACCCTCAGGTTTACGTGCCCATGGCGGTGCTTGATCTGGACCATAGCGATAATCATAGAAGAGCTCCTCGCTAGCATCTATGTGTTCCTTGGCAAATATGCCTACTCGGTGATCTCCAGCAACCAGCATCACCTGTGCCACAAGTACACGAGGCCAACAATTGTAATAGTTCAGAGATAAGGCAACTTAGTCCAAAGTGTACTATAAAATCCTAAAATTAGAGTTTCTGGTCTCACCTTTGCGTAGCAGTTGGGGTTTGACGAGTGGTTTGCAAATTTTAACTTGTCTCCTTTGCGATAAGCATCAAGAACGTACTGTTAAAAAACAGAAAGCAGCTTTAAGGTCTAAATTAGATTGCAGTCCCAACTTGTTATAGCTTGCCATGAAAGAAATTTGACCGAAAAGACTATGTTGACAACAGTAACAAAAATATAATGAAACAATAATACAAGACAGAAGAAAAATGTAGAAGATGTGAGATACTTGATCATTCAAGTCAAAAAGGAAAGAAGAGTTGGCGCGGTCATATATTTTCCCACGCTTATCGGCTTCTCGGTGGGAGATCAGTTCTCCTGTGTACTCTCCTAGATAATCATTTTTGTTAACAGGGTTCTGAAATATCATCATCAATTAGTAAGGTGAACAAGCTAATGTTGGAATTTAGAAAACAAACGAATCTGTTAATCTTATCAATAACCTTCAAGAAAGCTCCCCATCCTGCAACATCAGACTTTGCCAAGAGAATCTGACAGACACCAATAAAGCAACAGTGAGACCCAAATGCATGAGTTATGCATCATGGTGTTTGATTCATGACATGAGATTGAAATCTGGATAATTTTAAACGCCTAGTTACTTACTCTCTGTTGTTGCCTTAAAAGAAGCCTCATATTTCCACATTGACCTTCTCCACGCCGGGGTGGCTCCCCTAATGAACCATCACCACAACTGTTTACAAAGAACATATAGTCAAAGTAACATACAAAAGGGGAAACCGCTGAGAAATTTTTTACTTGAACAGCAGTAAAGGGAAATACGGTGGTTTTAAACTAGAAGATACTCGCTAAATAGAGAATTATCAATTTATGGTTTCTAAAGTTTTGGGTGTGGCGCGGTGGGGCTTGTGGAGGATATGGGTTCCTGTGATGAATAATTTAATAGCATAATTATCTGTTCAGGATTTACCCTATTGTTTCCGCACAAGAATTGCTTTACTTGTTTAAAAAAGGGATAAATTCACCTAAAAGTTCTAAGAAGTAAATGATTACAATCAATGTAGTTCATTAAGAATTTAAAGGAATTTAGGACAGTTAAACAATAGAAAAGAGAGTCATCCAACTGAAATAGTATGATTTTGAGACAACATAAATGCTTTATATACAGTTAGAAAACGGAATAATACCACAAATAGAAAATATTTAGTCTCCTCTAATAATGAAAACGTGATAAAGGAGTAAATAAAGACATTCCTAATAATTTATATATAATCTAGATACTCATGATTATATAGGATGTGCGCCTTATTTCTACATTATAACAGTCCTACTCAAGCTAAAACATATAAGTCATATATGCCCAATTCGCTGCGAAGGGCGTCTTAGAGACTTGATAAATATGTCGACCAGCTATTCACTACAATTGACAAATCTAATGGTATTGTTCCAAAACTCTAGTTTTTCATTTATGAAATAACAATCTACCTCAATATATTTAGTCTTGAAAAACAGGATTAGAGGCTGTGTAATGCTACCTAGTTGTTACATACAAAGCTTCAAATATAATCTCTTTGACAAGTGACAAAGGTCATTGCCTATATTTTGCTTGTGCATCCGGTGTTATTACATTTTGTTTCTTACTTTTCCACACAATACCTTGAAGTGGAACGTCTATTGCTTGGTGACCTTGCCAAGTCAACATCAAAATACCCAAAAATTTAAGTATTTCCCTTAAATGAGGTCTTTGTCATGAACATTCTTAATAATCTTAGTATCCTTACGGCTCCCTCCAAAAGGTCTTGACAGTGAGAACTTAAAAATGGACTTACTACACTCAGGATGAGTTAAAGTGAAGTCTTTCAGTTGGATAATATCCTTCTCATAATTGCCTCATCACATATATAATACGATAGATATGTATGTTGTATATGCAAAAGTCCCTATATGGCCTTGAGCAACATATCCAAGAGATTGCTCTATATAAACTTCCTCGTCAAAGTCACCATGTAGAAATGTATTCTTGATGTCAAGTAGATAACATCTAATGGTGAATAAGAAAAGGGAAGTCGAATAGATATCCTTTTGGCAATTGAAAAGAAAGTGTCAATGTAATTTTGGCCATAGATTTGTGTACGTCCTTTGACAACAAAACAAAACAAGTTTTATAGCAATTAATTTTACCATTTCCATTTCAGGAATGTCAAATCACCGACACCAACAATTAATTTACCAATTGGAACAGGAACAAACTCCTAAGTATCTACTTTGAAGAACACATATCTCATCAATCACTCGTTGTCACCACTTTAAGAGAGGTTAAGTGAGATAAAGCTTTATCTAGACAATTAGGAATAGGAACAAATGATAACAAGGACAAACAAATATATGTATGGTGAAAGACGATGATAAATTTAGTTAGTATAGTGAGACAGGTTATGCATCAAATGTGTAGAAGAGACTGAATTAAATATGGGAGATAGTGTTGGGGAAAGATCAGAAATAGCCTCTACTATAACATTATTCGTTGAAGATAGGTCCCATATTAGAATTCTAATAGGCCTTAAACGACATTGATATATATGAAGAAGGGTTGTAGAAGCATCCTGGGTCATGGAAGAGACGCCTAATGGTGATGAGAGAAGATTGACATTGTGCGAAAGTGACTACATGGAAGAACTTGTTATGAAAGTTGATGAGGTGCTGGAAGACGCGTTTTTTCCTTGAAATCTGGAACAGAATAATCCAAGGAGAGAAACGTAGATTAGACCACGAAACAAACTCCAAGGGAGCCACTACCACAGGGAAAGGAATGTATGGAGGAGGTGACCTGAGCACAGGTTGGTCAGTCATCAGGCATTGCCATGCACCAGTTGGAGTTGTGGCTGTTGGAACAGGAGAGAGATGTGAGAAAGGGCACAAGGATGGATGTCCCACGTTGGCCTTGATGTTTGGATAGTTCAATAGTTAGGCACGACACAAGCCCAACTTGTGTGTACCGAAGAAAAAAAATGGTCTCTAGAAACTTGTAGGAGGTAGCACTAGAACAGTGCATGTGAACCTGAGAGAAAGATTCGCCAAAACAATCCTCAAGAAACAATGGATCTACTAAGCCAACATGGTTATAAGATACCATGTTATTAAACCATAGGAAAGAGAGACATAGTTAAAAGTGTGTGTTTCTGAGAGCATGGATGTTTTACTTATACTGAAAAGATGAAATAAATACAATTGAGAGAAAGGTTTGCCAAAAATAAAATCCTCGGTAGACATTGGGTTTACCAGGCCAACATATAGGAATATAGGAAAGAGAGACATTAAGCTAAAACAATAGTTTTTGAGATAACAGGGATGTTTATTTATATTGAAAAGACGTAATCAAGACCATAAATAGAGGATATTTGATGTTCTCTAATAGTAAGATGTGATACAGGAATAAATGAAAACATTTACAATAATAGATATTTGATCTAGATATTCTTGATTATATACGATGTGCCATTATTCCTACATTTGTAATAAGGACAGTTCCAAGAACAGCTGGCATTTATTAGGTATAGAGGGAGGAGAAAGAGAGAAAAGAGAACTTTGAATAATGTTTAGTTTTGTATTGTGATGTTTTACAATAAGATGTAATTTGATGAAAAAATCTGGAGCAATCACTCCTAACTAAATAAGGAAATAAATTATACGCCCTCTTATCCTTAATAAAAGACGCTTCTAATACAATCACAACACACCAATAAAAAGTAATTATTTCAGTAGATTTTGTTGAAATTTTAAAATAACGATACTGATGTATCAAATTTACCCACATTATTAATGGATTTTAAAATCCTTTCTTGCTATTTATTAATAAGAAAAACAAACATTCATTATATTTAAAAGGGACAAATTAATATTTGCTAAAAATAATAATATATTTATATAAACCAGATATAAAAAAAAAATGATTCCAAGAGTGTAACTTTGGTTTCTCAAGTCAGTCAATATATATGACTGAAAAATTTACAAAAGGTTTGTGTAATACACAGAAACAACCAAATTGAGCAGATACTACTGAAATACTGGATTGTTGGTGCACAAATATTACAGGTGATTTTTTGAATAATGACTTTCTTAATCAGGTGAAGCAATAGAATGGAGATATGTTCATTCAAAAACTAGCAGTCTTAAAATAAATTTCACAGAAAAAATAATCGCCATAATACCTAACCCAGCAATTCCGACAAACATCTGGGTCACATTCCCGTCCTGCAGCAAAACAAGGACATTGTCGACTTCTGCACTGACTCTTGGCACAATGGCATCCTCTGAATCGATTTTTGCAGCTTTTTGAACAACTGAAGGTAGAAAAGCCAATTTATTATATTAAATCATGATTTACGAACACAACTACACATTAAGTTGAAAGTGCATTTTATAGGAACCTAACCACTGAAAAAAGAGTTTTGAAGAAATAGCTTTATATTGACAGTTTCACATCTGTTGCTCCTCAGAAATAGATGATTGCTTCTTGTATTATGTTCAAAGGTTTGCTAACCAAGGGAAACCATATTTGATCATCAATCCAGATTTCTTGCAAGATGTCTTGCAATTTTCTCTTCCATTATATTAATAAAAGCTACATAATTAAATGAAAAGTGAAATACCCGCAATACTTTTCACAGCATGTTCCACCATTAACGCAAGTACATTCCTTTCCACACATTGACTGACATCCACATGGCGTATACTGCTTGCAAGATTGGTTTTTCCCATCAGCAATTCTTTTCCATATTGATGGGTGGCCAGTAGACTTCCAAGAATATTTAAACTTCCTTGTTTTGCCCCTTTTCCTCAGCAATCGTGACCTAGATGGCATCTCCTGGTCCTAACATGAAAACCCAGATACGAAGGAATTTAGTTGGCATCTAAAGTAGAGTGTGCTCATAAAGGTTGGTAGAAGTTTTCAGAACAAAAGTAGCATAATACATGTAAGTGCAGCCAAATGATGTTTTATTTAAAAAAAAAAAACTCATCATACAATGGAGTATCGTGGCAGAGGTAATAAAGAAAGAATATTTATCAACTCAAAAGCCAAAAGAAAGCCAAATAAGCACCCTCATAATAAATGTAAGTGCAGCCAAATGATGTTTTATCTAAAAAAAAAAAAAAACTCATCATACAAATGAAGTATGGTGGCAGAGGTAATAAAGAAAGAATATTTATCAACTCAAAAGCCAAAAGAAAGCCAAATAAGCACCCTATTTATGAGGCAGCAAAATAAGAAAGCCAAAAGAATTCCTTCAATCAAAGATAATTCATATATTTTGAAGTTCGATGCCTAACTAGCCTATTGAGATACCAATTATCCTATTTGCAAAGAAATTTCAGAAAATATTGATGTTGGTTATATAATTTTTTAAATAAAAAGATTGGCCATATAACCTATTGGTATATTACAAAACCTACACAAGAAAGTAGTAGGGCAAAGAAGATGGAAACAGGAAAGCTTGAATTCTCACCGTGTACTCTGCATCAAATTTTCCCTTGTCATCCATGATTGAACTAGGTGCAATGATAGACCCGTGGGACATTGACACTCCTCCAGCATGCATGTAAGTAGCTATTTCCATGCAAGTCTTTAATCCAGAAAGTAAGTTCCTTGCTATGAGGCAGCTGCAGATTACGAGTTTCACTTTACATGAGCACAAAATTAAATTAGAACTAACATGAAGTAAAAGTATATGACAGGAAAATGCAATATGCTTTTAGTTTCATTTGCATAAGAACCATTAGTAACAATTGGAGAAGCTTCCTACAAAGCTTTCAAATTGTGCACTTAATGGGTTGCTATTACTTGCCGCTCAGAGAAAATCATTAGTTATTATTAATTGCATAGTACAATGAAAAGGGCTGTTGCAATAGAGCACAACACTAGCACAAGAAATAAGATTATTTCACAAATAACTACATGATATGTTATATGGATATAATGTGTAATACATCAAATTCCACGGACAATTGGGAAGGTTATTTATTTCAGAGGTACAGCATTTCCACTACTAGGATACAGGTATTAATCTAAATTGGTCATACAATTTTGTGATACAGGCGAAGCTAGTACAAGATGACATTTTGGTAACATTTCAAGTTACTTGTTGCTCTCCCCTTCCCCCTCCACTCCATTACCCTTCCCTCACCAAACCCCATCAAGCATGTGGAGGGTGGGTTCCCTCTCATTTAGATGAACTCTTTATTTCTACCCACTTTTATTATTTTATTTTTGGAGGGTACTGGAGGGGAGAGATCAAGTGCTCAATGATTTCTTCCAGAACATGAGTGCAAGACAATATGTTACTTCCAAGAAACAAAAAACACTCATTTCACTCAGTAGAAAACATATGAAAGTACAAAATATTTTACAAACTCTTTCGAAGTTAAAAGCTTTATTTTCCGTAATTACTCACATCTTCCAGAATATTAATTGAAATTGAAGTTAAAACAAGAGGTTGGGTTTGTAGCATTTAAAGGCAAAGAAAAGTGTAACTTCCATAACAACAACAACAACAGTGATAAGTGAAATAAAATAAAATCATAACAAAACAGTGTGCAAACAAGCAAAAGAAACATATACTAGACATGAGAAAGTGAATAGACACACTATAAATTAAATTTGGTGACATCCTTGCATTTCTCAACAGAAACAGAAAAGCTCCATACCTATTTCTTCCAAACATCTCTACTCCCTTCAAGTATAATTCTTTCTCTAGAGGTTTCCAATCTGAGAGGCCTGGCATCGCATCAACTTTCCCTTCCATTGAGCTGGGCAACTTAAATTCTATCTTACTTGTAGGATCTTTGGGTCCATCCCCAATACTTTTGTCCTGCTCATCCGTATCGCAAGTCCTAGAAGGGTCTATTAATTTATTCGAATTATGTTTATCAGATTTGTCCAAAATTACACAAGTAATAGTATGTTTACTTTCATCACATGCACCCAAGAGGTTATTGCTAGAATCACTATTTACAGTAATTACATCATTTGAGATAGTCTTCAGTTTTTTATTAGAATTTTGAGAACCATCAGGAGGGGTTGTTGAGTCACAAAGTGCTGTGTCTGACAGATTTGTGACTTTCCGTTTTTCCACACTTAATGAGATAGGAACATTTAAATTGAGAGATCCATGACAATCAACTTCTGTTCCAAAAGGTGCTGTACTCTGATTACCAGGTTCCTCTATAGTGGAGGGTGCCAATATCCCATCTGCCTCTTCCATAGTTGTAGTTCTCTTATTTTGATCAGACCCAGAAGTTGCATCTGTTGACACACCTTTGACTTCATTTAACTTCTGGTAATTGAAATGGCAATCAAATACAAGAAACACTTGAGTTTAAATTGAAGTTGGGTGAAAAAGTGGACACCAAAAGATAAACAGACACACGCATAGAATCAGTCACCATATACTACGTCTAAAGCACACCTTAATAAGCCAACATGCCTCATACAAAAAAATTGACTGCATTGACTTCCAATATAAATCAACAGAGCATATCTATTTTATAATGGTCGACAGTCAATGAAAACCTGTTCAACTGAATACCGGGGGAGCGGGTGGTGTGACTAATTTCATCTTTTAGAATTGAAAACCAGTAAAAAATTCAAAATTTGACAAACATGTATCTCAGACAAGGAAAAATACCTGAAGGTAACACTGATCACTGCATGGTTTCTTGTCACCTTCAGGATCACACCATACTGTCTGCTTTTCACTCTGAAGTAAACCATCAAATTAGTCTTATGGATGAGGAAACTATGGATTGAGTTGAAAATAACACAGGATACAGTTACTTACAGGATATACTAAAGGTTGAGAACAGCCATGCAGACGACAATCAAAAATCTGCTGTATGAAAAGCAAGAAAGAATGGATGCACTTACTATGAGATGATAAAATGATAAAAGTATCATGCTTTTAGTACTTACTAGGCACCGGCGACAAAAAAGATTATCAAAAGAATCTAATGCAGCACTCAGGCTTTTCTCTGGAGAGATGCCAATACATTCATAATCTCCTGGGTTTTCCGAATGCTGATCCAACATACCAATGTTCTTTTCCTTTATACTTTTGTACCTCTCCTGCAGATTGTTTCCAAAATTTCTCCCAGAAATAAAAATTGCTTCTCAATGTAAATCACCAGATGCATGTTTTTCTTTTAAAGTTAGATTAACAACCATGAAGCATAATCTCGTTCCACAAGTTATGCAAGATTACCTGAATTTCTGAACTGGTGCCCCCAACAAATTCGCTAACAATATTCAGTACCTCCTCATTTAACCCATATTCCTCAAATGCCATCCTAGCAAATCAAATAAAGACAATAATTATAGAAAGGAAAAACGTTGAACATTTCATAAAGTTTATAAATGTTATTAAAATTCTTGTGCGATCACAATAAAAGTATTGTTTCCTGAACACTTAAACAGTTATTTGCACGCCAACAAAACATTGATCTTACTTGTCAATTAAATGATATTCATATGGCTAATGAGAAATGTTACAATCAAGATTGTTCTACTTCCATTGAATCTTCAGAAATAAATGGACCTTCTTTAAACAGCTCTATCCTATTCATTTTAACTTACCACATTACACGGTCTTCAGCCTCGGAAAATTCATGTTTTTCTTCCTCATGTTCTGTTAACTCTTCCTCACTGTCACTACATATCAGTGCTTCACTTCCATGTTGATCATAGTAGATTCTTCTTCTTCCAACAACTGACTGATCTTCCGCCATTCTCTGATTTCTGATGCGTGTGAAAGATTTAAAATAGCATAAAAACATTATAAATCTGCGTACTCACCGATCAATAAATTTTGAAATCTCAGTTTCTGTTTTAAAATGGAAAGCAGGTAGTTTCAATTTGGAAAAAAAAAATTGCACAACAGACCCATCAGGAGAGAAATTAATTATTTGAAAGTTAAAACACCTGTCCAGAAATATCCAAGAGGTATACGGCGGTAATCTTTCAATATATGGTATTTTGATACTTGTAGCAGATAATACATCTTGATTGCTGTGGTCTTTGTCTCCTGAGACTGGAGAGAAACCACTGAATTTACATAAAGGACGGTCAATTCTAGAAAGAATTGGAGTTTTCCTATTTTCCTCCTGTGAAGAACCCCTTGTTGATATTGCCTTTAGGACTCCTGAGGTATGACATTGTAGCTTCTTCTCATTGCTCTGAATTTTTTCCTGCAGAAATATAACTAAGGTTGATTGCAATGAGTACAAAAAGAGCCCTCTCAACATTGAAATTTTCGAAGAAACATGAAAAGAAAAACTGCTTGCAGCTCATACAAAGACTTCTCACCAATATAACCAAATTAGAAAAATTAACTCTCTGTCAGAATGTCAAACAAGAACTGAAATAAAATTTATAGACAATCGAATTCGCATACAATAACAAATGTTACGAGATAGAGTTTAAGGTCATCTTCTCGAATAAATAGAAACAAAAAGTTATGTCTCAGCCAACAAACTATAAAAGTCTGGACTCTTTCCTAGAAGAATAAAGCTAAGGCAGCTTAAACCCGTTTCAATCTTACTTTAATGTATACAATTCTCTCCGCCTGGATTTGCTTTTTCAACTGATTTATCTTGAGGGACAAGGTTCCCAATACATCATTTGCAGCCTCTCCAAGTTGTTTCTGTCGACATTACAGAACAAAAAGTTACCATTTCAAAAGTACAGAAAATAGAAAATCATAAAACAAAATCCGCTACATGCAGTAGCGGCGTAAAATTTCAATTCTCACTCGACGAAGCAAAAGGACCATTTAATCAGTAACGAAAAATCCACAACAAAACAGAAACCAACATTGAAGACTAAGCACAATCCAAAAGCCCTACTCCCGAATCAAGTCTTGTGATATTCAATTACAGAGAGATAGAGAAACAGAGAGCTCTTAAATGATGTTCGCTCGTGACTATCATGTCAAATTCAAAATTCTATACAGGCATAGTCAAATTCTGAAAAGCAGTTACGCCACCGATTCCTTTGAGTCAAAATAGAAAAAAGGAATTGAAGCATTAAACAGCAAGTTATCTAGTTATTGTTAAATAGAAGAAAGAGAGAGAAACTAACTACTCGAGGTTTGGAAACGGAGTCGGTAGGTTTTGACACCATCGATGATGTGCCGTGTGGTGTGGAGTCAGTCGATCGAAGGAAGTGGAAGAAGAAAAAGAGAGACTCACTCACTCTCGTGTGTGCTGTGTAAGAAAGAAGAGAAAGAAAGTAACAACTTCTGAGTTTTGACACGTTTGGTTACATGGCCTACCGCGGAAACAAACGCAACGTAATTTTTGGTGGTTGCGTATAAATGGTAAGGTACGCGCTATTCACCACCGCTACTATTTTCTGCTACTGTTTTTTTCGTTATATTTTACGCTATTGCCTATATTGTGGGATATTGTGGGAGTTAATTACCTTTAATTTGGACCGATCCATCCACCTTTTGTGGTCATTTCCTCGCGTCCTTTTAACCGTAAGGTGAAAAAATATATATATACTAAGGTCAATTGTGTTGGTACATTATTCCAATTGTATTATTGCAATATGCAAAGATGGGTTTTTTAAGAGTTCAATTTAACTATTTTGACATACTTTGAATCTAAAACTTTGGTATTAAATTTATAAATACTACATCTAATAAGAAGTTTGTGTATGAAGATGCCTTGGAAAGAGGTGCACTAATTATAATGCTCCTTTCTGTGAAGAGCAAACAATTAGTTGCATCTATGTTTTGTGCTCTGAACTGAAAAATAATTATAAAGGTGTGGAAGGATGGAGACAGAATGGTTTAGTGCTGTGTGACGGGATTGACTTAACATATCTGTCCGACATTTATCGTGTCCTGATTCATTTCACCGTTAAAAATATGTTTAATTATGCCTTTGGTCCCATTTTGGAGTCAAAATCTCAAAATGGTATCTAAATTTTTAAAAGTCTCAAAATGGTTCCCTTTTTTGTTGAAATGTCTCACGTTTGCCCTTGCCGTTAAGTCAACGTTGACGCCGTTAGAGGGAGCGTCACGTGTCAGTTCCTCGATTTTTTGAATTTTTTATTAATTTTTTTTTGAATTTTTTTTTTTATTTTTAATTTTTTTTTTGAATTTTTTTTTAAAAATTAAAAAAAAAATGCCACGTGTCAAGCTGTCATTGTGTCACGTGGCAGTGACAGTGACATGTGTCAATATTACGCCACGTGTCATTTTCTTAGTCTCAATTTGGTCCCTTTATTTTAATTTGTCTCAATTTAGTCCCAATTTTTGTAAAAATGGGCAATTTTGTCCCTCTCCAAATTGAAATCAAATTTAATTTCTGTATAAATGTACACAAATATTTCCATCAAAATTGATATTTCAAGTAAATATTTTTAACCAAATTAAGTTCATTTAATTAATATT
>Ga0214544_1007195_pt1 | contig 19785 bp, 6 predicted proteins | sample CNSS3metaG_FD_160074 | JGI IMG/M metagenome (GOLD analysis project Ga0214544, IMG submission 160074) | Root nodule microbial communities from cowpea collected in UCLA plant growth center, Los Angeles, California, USA - CNSS3 | ecosystem: Host-associated > Plants > Roots > Nodule | place: USA... | reverse complement strand
TGAAGATCATGAGTGAAAAAGAATTTTGGAAGAATATGTTTTGTTCTGTCTCCTTTAATATATCCTTCTTTCAATTGAGCAATGCATGCACTATTGTCTTCATATATCGTTGTTGGTTTCATTTTTTTCAAGGATAAACCACAAGTTTGTCGCACATGTTGAATTATAGACCTTAGCCAAATGCATTCATGACTTGCCTCATGTAATGCTAAAATTTCTGCATGATTTGATGATGTTGCTGTTATTGTTTGTTTCACAGATCGCCATGAAATCACTGTGCCATCACATGTGAACTAATATCCTGTTTGTGATTGACCATTATGAGGATCTGATAAATAACCTGCATCTACATAACCCATTAGATATATTTTTGAATCATTTGGGTAAAATAAGCCCATATTCATAGTGCCCTTAAGGTAACATAGTATTTGTTTTACTCCATTCCAATGTCTTCTTGTAGGTGAAGAACTATATCTTGCTAACAAATTTACAGCAAATGCTATATCAGGTCGAGTATAATTAGCAAGATACATTAGTGCTCCTATAACACTAAGATATGGTACTTCAAGACCAAGTAGTTCTTCATCTTTTTCTTGAGGTCTAAAAGGGTCTTTATCAACATCTAATGACCTCACCACCATTGGAGTGCATAATGAATGTGATTTGTCCATATTGAACCTTTTAAGCACTTTCATTATACAAGCTTCTTGATGTACAAAAACACCTTTGTTAAAATACTCAATTTGTAATTTCAAATAAGACTTTGCCCTTCAAAAATCATTCATCTCAAATTATTTCTTTGAGTAATCAATTGCCTTTGTGAGCTCATTAAGAGTTCCAACGATGTTTATGTCATCTACATAAATAATAATTATGGCAAATTCATTTTTGGATCATTTCATATAAATACAAGAACAAATAGGATCATTTCTATATTCTTATTTTAATAAGTACTAGTGCAAACATTCGTTTCTTTATATAAACGTAAATTTCAATATGAGATATTTTTTGTAAGACTCTCATAATCAATGAGGTGATCAATGCTTCCATTTGCTTTAACAAAGAAAATAATAATATCAAGATGAGTAACATCCATATGGCCATAATCAGAATCATCATCTTCATGAGCAAAATGTGTTTCTATGTTCTTTTCGTTATTTGTAAGATGCTTTGGTGTACAATAAGTACAACTCAAATGACCTTTACCACCATAATGATAATATATACTTTCATCTTTTTGTCAATATAATTATAAAAACTGAAGTGAATTAATATTTTCAAAATGAAAAATTATGTAGTAAGAATGTAATTTATCAATTTCGATATATATGCATGGGTAAAAACAGATATAGACAACATTGAAAAAAAATTAAAGATGAGACAAAATATGAAAGTTGTAAACAAAATTGAATGGGTGGAATTTTTATTGCGAGAGAAATAACAAATAATGTAATCATTGAATTCAAGTATGATAACCCAAAAACAATGATACAAGTTGAGCTCCTGGACTCTATTTGAAAAAAATATAACCAACCATCTTGGATTCATTTATTGATTGATTGATCTAAGAACACCTCACTTGGATTGCAAGGGTTTTCACCAATATATTTGGGCATGGATCCGCGCCGTTTTGGTTGAACACTGCACGATTTAATGTAATCGAGCAAGTTTCTTTGCCTAAGCATTCCTGCTCCACGATTTGCTTGGTAGCAGCAGCATTGCAAGTCCCCAAAATATACTCTCCACAGTAACCACTTGGATTGCCAAAGCTGGCAAACTCAACTGTCATAATCTTTTTCCCAGGTGGACACATTAGTGAGGCTTGGGGTCCAAGATATGGCACAATAGGGTGAAAATTTCCTCTTCTGGACACCCATGAATTCACATTGGGAGGGTCGCTCTCTGCAATGAAACTGCAAATTGTGTCTCTATTCACGTTCAATATCTCAACTTGTCCTGGAGCCAAAGGTTCCTCTTCAAATATAACAAGTAAGTTGTCTTGTGGGTTGAGGAAAGATCTTGGGATGTGGAACCTGAATGAGTGATGCAAGTTACGAAATGTTCAACACAACACTCATTTTATTGTGTTTAAAAAGACCAAGAGAAAAGTTTTCATTTCTAAAGAGCGGTTTGCTTACTCTGATTGTGTGGGCTTTCCAATTGGGGACAGGTAACTCATCCAGTGGCGACCAATGCTTTTACCATTGATCCACATCATTCCTTTGCCCATTCCAGTCATCCTGATGGCAACTGGACCTGTTCCCTCTGGAGTGGCAAATCTTGTCTATAAAACCAATGCATGATATCGTTAAAAAATGGTGTAAATAGTTTTAAAGTGTTTCTTAAATATCGTAGTTTGATATAAGACATGTGATATTTCTTACCCTGTACCAAGTGAGAGGGCGTGGGATTGGACTGAGTGGCTTCCATTTTGCCTTTAATGATCCTTCATCGCTAAAAACTTTCATGCCTTCACCCTTGATACCAACCTATCAATTAAAATTAATTGCTTTAGCTATGTCATTGTAACATGTTGAACCACAATTTTACTATAGAGTTATATATCAACTAACCCGATGACCCCACATATAGGTAGTGAGATCAAGTGTTCCTGTGTTGAGAGCGAGGATGTTTACATAATCGGGCCCTGCGTATCTATGTTCCATGTAAGCTCCGCTGTCCTATATATTTGAAATTTGAAGGGATGAAACAATGTTATTTTGTTATACTCATAGAAACTTGGATCGATGTTCATTAAACACACAAGAAGGAAAAAATTAAGTCTCATACAGGTAATCCAACTGTGCCAGCCAAGATGGAAATGTAGTTGGTTCCAACCCTAAGTGGTACTGGTCGTTGGAATTTAAAAGATTTTTTTTCATGAGTTCCATGTGCAGTTCCTAACACAAAATAATCAAGACATTGTCTTTAGAAACTTGTCTCCTCATCTTATGATATATTCTTTTTTAACTTTATGTCCTTACCAATGAAGTCTCCATTTACAAATGCAACCATTGTGTGTCCCTCACTCGATATTTGAACAACTGGGAGAACTCCAGGCTTTGTTGGCAAGTCTCCTGGAGCCAACTCAAAGCTGTAGTGAATAGATAGATTACAAGTTGGAGATAACAGTTGTATAAAATGTTTCCAAAATAAAATATTTAATTAATCAGCTTACACAAACTCACCTGGTGGTGTACCAAGCATAATCACTAGTGTCCTTGAGCAAAGTGTAAAGCTCTGCCGGAGCGTTTTGGTACATATCCATTTTTTTTGTTGTTGGGATGGCCTCGTTGAACATCTCCCATTGGAAATTGTTTGCAATGGGAGACCTTTCGTAGTTCCTTGAATTATGTTGTGAAACAATCTATTACATGTGTCATATGTGAGTCAAACACCCATTTTTGAATTGTATGTGATAACATATTGGAGATGAACAAACAAGTTAGTTAATTACACTTTGTGTGTTGAAGACCACAGTCTTGCAATCAGGGAGGATGCTAATGGAATGTGGAGGCAAAAAGTAGTCAGTGCCCCTGAAGTTAATTGTGGCTGCATCTGTTGTGTGGTTGTTAGTGATGAAAGCAACACACAAGTTTGTTCCAAGCTTCTCAATGGTTCTAATCTGCATGACACATATACCAATTTAATTTAGCTCGATATTTTTGTGACACTACCTTCTCTGTATGCAACATTATAAATAATGTCATATGTTTACCTCGTGGAATTCGTTCAACTTTTCCACATTGGTATCGCCAGCAAGGATAGCCTTCCTGCAAAGGAGCACGGCTTTGTGCACATCCCTCAAATGAGTCCATTTTGGTTCTCTTTGTAGACCGTATTCATCAAGAGGCGCCTCATCATAATAACGAGTTGGGGTAAAGGCAGAACTGGTTCTGCCAAAGTTTGTTCCTCCGTGATACTACAAAAGTTGCACATTGAGTTACAAATTTAAGAAAATAATATTGGCCTAAAATTATATAAGTACCAAAAGATTTAGATGATAAGAGAAACACCATATAGTAGTTAACCAAACTTCCACCCTTGGCGAAAAATCGAGCAATTGAAAAGGCAATATCTTCTGCGGATCTTTGGGATGGTGGATCTCCATGTGCTCTATACCTGAAGTTCAAGTTACCAAATAAAATGCATTATTAGGAGTGCTCATGATTTTGATTTCCTTCACCAAGGATAAACATTAAGTCATATCTTACTGAGCGGTCCAGTTCTCTGTCCATATGGCTGGTTTGTATGGTTTGTTTGGCCCCGAGAAGGTATCACCACAATGTCTTCCATTGCATGCATTGATCTATGAATGAAATCACATGATGTCAAGCTAAGTTGGAAAAGAATTTATGGCCATGCTACTCCTATTTTGTCATGACTTACCACTGGATCTGGTGCATCTGTTTGCTTACACATGACCCATGGAACTCCAACGTTCAATGCTACTGCCATGTTTGCAGCCCATTGGACATAGCTGTCACCCTTCTCACCGTATGCACGTTGAATGTGGTTGTACTCATTCTCAATCTGTAGCCATTGAATAATGCAACATGTTTACATACATTTATCACTCAAAAAGAAATTAAACACTTGGTTGGTTGCAAAATAAAAACCTGTGCTAAGACAATGGGACCTCCTTGGGGTGCAAAGAGTTTCTCATCTTTCATCATTTGTACAATCTTTGTCACAAATGCTTGCATGTGTTGCTTCAAATCAAAGGAATTTTCATGTTAATGATTAAATTATGTATTCAATTTTCATGTTAAAGGAATTATATATGGGGGATTGAGACTACCTTATAAGGCTCATTATCACAGCGGAATATGGTGCCAGGAACCTCCCTAAGCCAATATGGAAGTCCTCTAATGAACATATGAGGAAAGAAAGTAAGGTTGAGAATAACAAAGGAAAAGGAATCATATATTTGAAAATCATATTAATGAATGGATATTTTACCCATGGTTCCACTCGGCTTGGATGAAAGGTCCAACCCTAAGAGTGACAAACATTCCATGCTCTTGAACAAGTTTAATAAACTTTACTAAGTCGTAATTACCTTCAAAGTTGAACTGCATATTGACAGAGAAAAAACATTTTCACAACACCCCTTTGAGTTTTGTGGTCCCGAATCAATTGAATAAAGAGAAAACAAGTAATTCACCTGTCCTTGTTGGGGTTCATGAGCATTCCAAAACACGTAGGTTTGGATGACATTTATGCCTCCACGTCTTGCATTGTCAAGAAGGACAGGCCACATCTGTAGTATTCATGTACAAACATGTTCGATGGACCATAAAACTTTTTCTCTTTGCATGAAGAAATAAAATATTGTAACATGATTATGATCAAAGTAACTTACATCTGGTGTGCTTCGTGGGTAGTGGATGGAACCAGAAAATAGCAGCTCACGCCTTCCATCAATAAACAATGACTTACCATCATAAGTGACATTCTGAGCAGTCATATGACGACCACGTCCATGTGCTGCAACCACAATGGTGGAAAGGAACACTATGAGAAAAAGGGTACGAGCCATGGTGTTATTGGTGTGTTCCATCCTTTTTTATTTACTATTGCATGAGAATTGAAGGGAGACTTTGTGTGAGCCAATGCAAGGCTCCTCCTTCTCAGGTAGAGAGAGAGGTACCCAGAAGCTGATTTGCTCTTTGTATCAACTTCTCTTTTATACTACTCTCACACCAATAGGTGTCACCTCTGAGAAAAAATTGCGCTTTTACCAACCACTTTTTGCATTGTTTTACCATTCAAAGGTGGGACTTTCTTCTGTTTAACCTTATTTTTAGGTGATCATGTTGTTCTTGGCCATAAAAAAATTGTAAGAGTCGCGTTTCCCTGTTTACTCATTTTTTTTAGCTCAAACTATCTAAATTTACTCACCACCTTCTAAAATAAAAGATTTCATTGTTCTAAAAAACTAAACATTTGTGATAGATGAATTCAAATTAGTTATAGATGTTATTTTTTTTTACGCATATATTGTGTTTATCACTTTTAATTAATCTTTTAACATTTTTCCCTTTTCTATACTAAAATCCAACTAAATTATTGAAAATAAATTCTTTTCTTATTTAATTTTAAAATATGGTGCAAGATAAATTGTTGATTTATTATAATTGCTTTAAAGGTTAAAATTAAAGATATTATTTGGAATGAGATGATTCTAACTAAATAAGCGTGAAGTACAAGTAATTTGTAAATAGTATCTAATTAATAACTTAGTTATATCTTTAATCCATAAGACTTAAATCTAAAGTTATATTTAAGAAAATTAAGTTGAATTACCACTTATATTTATAAATTGTTGAGAAATATGTCGAATATGAAAGTGAATTTAGTTCATGCGTATTTAATTAAAACATATTGGAAATGTAAATTCTTTTAATCTCATTGTGTTATAAGTTGGTCTGAAAGGTAAACTGTTGGTTTCTTTGACAATTTCTTTAAAAGACATGGTTAGGTGTTTGATATTTCAAATTTAAAAGAGTGTATAAAAATTAAATATGATAATATTTTTACTTTATTAATTAATATACTCAAATGAAAGAATCAAATTTTCATTTAATATTAGATGTTCGGATGGGTATTTTATATATATATATATATATATATATATATAAGATTACTTAATAAACTATAAGTATTTTAATAATTTAAACGGGATGAGTATTATGACGGATATGGTTATCTTATCTCAATACCCAATTGAAAAAGTCGGGTATCTCCATACCTATACATATATCCAACCAATGTAAGGATTTTTCATCAAAAGGGGACGAGTTTATTTGTCATCCTTAAACATAATGTGTTTCAAATTTTTGTCTATTTCCATCCTCATCGGTAAGGTATATATTCATACTCGTACCCGCTCTTTTATTGTGTAAATATTAACTATTTTTCTAAATAATAAAAAATACAATAAAAACACATAATATTATTATATATTTAATATTAAAAGGAGTGTATTTTTGTTTCTTCAATATCAAATATTTAGAAATAAATTGTAGTTGTATACAATTCAAATTAAAATACCAAATAAAATTTGATGAAATCCAAAACATTTATTAAATTTGCATACGTTAATATTACCTAGTTGATAATATTTAAAAATATTTTTTAAAAAGATTAAGTGGAAAAGAAATATTTAAATTAAAAAATATTAAATATATGTTTACTTCAATTTTTTAATTATAATAAAATCTATTTTTTTTTGTACACGAATAAAAATTATAATACATTAGTTGATCAAAATCACACAAAAAACAAATACTAAATTAATAATAATTGAAATTTAACATTGATGTTTTATCTTTTGAACTTCAATATATGTTGAACGATGATAAAAAGAATTAATGACAATTATATGAAATTATTATAATATAGTAAATAAAGTTTATTTATACAATTATAGTAATAAAATTACACATATGATAATGAGTTAAAAAAATAAAAATGATTGTATAAAAAATATAAAAACACTATTCTACATGATAAAAATAAATCACAGTTAAAAATATTAAAAAATGATCAAATGATAACAATTTAATAGATTATTGAATGAAATTGCACAAAAGATAACAAATGTATAATTAAGAGTATAATAAGATCAAAAAGACCTTAGACATGACCAAATAACAACAATTTGATAGACTATTGAATGAAATTGCACAAAAGATAACAAATATATAATTAAGAGTATAATAAGATCAAAATAACCTTAGACATTTAAGAAAACTTTTCAAATATTATCTTATTTGAAGGGTTGAGAGATAATAAAAATTATTTGAGCGAAACAAAAAAGAATTTTTCAAATGAAATAAAAATTAATAATAATAAAATAATGAAAATAAGTTTATTATACTATTTAGTAAATGAGAGGTTTAAGCTTTGAGATGTCAAGATGGGTAACCCGACCCGACCCGGCTCCACCCACCACGGGTTGATGATTTAGTGAGCCAACCCAACCCGGCTCACTTTTTAGCGAGCCAAAAAAATTTGAACCCAGCCCGGCCCACCACGGGTTGGCAGGTTAAACGGGTTGGCTCATGGGTTCACTTAATTAAAAAAAATATTATTTTTTTATTTTTTTTTCTGTCAAAACTAAATTGTGATTCTAATTAAAATCTAAATAAACTTTAATACAATCCAAATACAAACCAAAATAAAAAATACAAATTATTTATGTGTTGGATAAAAAAACAACTTAACATGACCCAAATGTAAAGCCTAACTTAATAAAAAAAATAAAAACACTTGTGTGACCCTTCTATCTACGGGTTGGTGAGCCAACCCGGCTCACCACGGGTTCAACCCAGATGAGCCGGATAAAAAATCAACCCGTATTGAAATTTGTAAAAAAATTTCAACTCAACCCGGCCCAAACTCGTGGTGAGCCAGGTTGGCTCGCGGGTTCCAACCCATTTTGACAGCTCTATTTAAGTTATTGAACATTTAAATTGAAAGTATTAAATATTCTCATGTGAAAAGAAAAGATACAATAATTAAAAATATTAAAAAAAAGTAAAAATATTCCAATGTAAGAAATAAAAAATATTTAATTTTGATACATCACATTTGAACATAATTGCCCAAAGATTGTGATAAGAGAAAAAAATATCTTAAGATGAGAATGAACTTCATGACAAGTCAAATAATAAGAAAAAATAAAAATAGAAGATTTATAATATATATATATATATATATATATATATATATATATATGTGTGTGTGTGTGTGTGTGTGTGTGTGTGTGTTGGAAAAAACACATCATCAATTGAATATATTATTTGTCTTTACCTCCAAGAATCACCCTACCCTATCACACTACTCTACTACAACGCACAAACATATAATGCACATCTTCTATTTTTTATTTTTTCTAATTGTTTGACTTGTCAAGAAATTCATTTGCATCTTCAAAATATTTTTTCTCTTATAAAAACTTTTATTGGACTGATAAAAATAACATGTCTTAAAAAATCTCACATCCCCTAGAATATACATATATATATATATATATATATATATATATATATATATATATATATATATAAATATATATAATAAAATATATATATATATATATATATATATATATATATATATATATATAAAAGGTTACTTAATAAACTATTAGTATTTTAATACTTTAAGTGGGGATGAAGATACGACGATGATGAATATTATTGCAGGTACGGAGATGGGAGGAGGCAATTATGTACATCTCATCCTCATCTCCATGCCCAACCCGTATTGAAAAAGTTAGGTATTCTCCGTACAATACTCATATCTAGTCAATATGAAAATTTATTAACAAAATGAGAATCGATCCGAGCATTATCTACGAAGGACGTGTTTATTTGTTATACTTGTTTATACTTCAATGCTTTTGTTTCAATTTTTCATAAGGAGACTTACACGTTCCTAACTCTAGTAGTATTTTCACCCATAAAGAATATAATATAATATATATTATAAGAAGTAATTTACACTAATTTTTGGTCTAGAAAAAAATATATCAATTAGTTTTAATGGAATTTGAACATATTTTAATGTATCTTACTCTATTACAATCAGCAAAAGATAAAATTATCAAGTCCAAATGCCAGATCAATAAAAGGTGAGGAAGATGATGTGAACCCAACAAGCCCAAGCTCAAGTGTAATGGTTACTCATTCAACTATTGTAATGGTTACTCTTGAATTGCTAATAGGTGATAGTGTTGAGATCACCCCACACTTCTATTAATTTGAAAGCATATATGGCTATTCTTCTCCTTCATCTCCTCTAGCCACCTTCCACACCATAGCATCACTTCTACTCTTCATCTTCACCAAAAACATCCATTGCCGAGAGCTCTTCTTGTTCATATCATCTATTCCGCTGCACTTCATCTTCTTGCTGTCTTCCATGGATTTCCTTCCAATTCTCCTTCAAGGACGTTCATCTGACTTTACAATACTAATATTTTTTTTTCTCAAGAAATTCACGCTAATTAATTAGACTACCATTTAAAATATTACAAAAAAACACAAAATTAATTAATGAGACTTTTTCCGTTTAAAATAATATTTAGGAAGTCTGTTTTTTTTTTAAACTATATATGACTTTTTGTAAAAGCTTAAAGTTTTCTAAGCAAACTTATTAAACTAGCAGCAATGAAAAATAAAATAGAAGAACGTTATTACATGGTTTTTATACCGTTTATTTTTTTTATAACAATATGTTTAATATATTTTAATGATTTCACTTAATTTTGATCGTTTACCTTATCAAATATTCAAACATAAAATATTATAATAAATAGTATAATAATAATTAAAGTAAATTGTATAATACTAGAAGAGGCAAGGGACGCGACAATTTAAAAAAATATTAAAAGTATAAAAAATGTAAACTTAAATATTACTTCAAGTAAATATTTAAAATTAATTGTTCTTTTAAAATACAATTTTCTAGTCAAATAAATTTATAAGTTAGTTAAATAAAATATAAAAGCTCAATAAAATGACTTGTGAATCTCACTCTAAAATTTATTTTCAGATTTTAACATATTTGTATAAAATATACAAAAATAAATTATAATGCCAATAATTTCTTGTAAGAAAAACTAGTATAATAAATTTATTATTTGATACTCACGGATTAATATTTCTATACGAGAATATGTGCAAAAGCCTTGTATTTGGATGATGCATTTTAACAATTTTAAGAAATTGAAATGTATAGTTTTTTAATTTCTTACAATTCAATTATCTTCATTTTCTAAATAATCTATTTGAATAGAGAGTTGAAATATTTTACATTTTAGTTTCTTGTTTGGATAAAATAATTGAATTTCTCTTATAAGATAAACTTTCACTTTAATTGTATTTATTTTATCATATAAAAATTTGAAATTGAATTTGAAAAATATATTAGTCAACTTAAAATATTCAAATTCGATCAAATTTCAATCCGATTTACTCGACCAAATTTGGCCAAATTTCTAATGATATAAACTATAATTTTATCAGAATGTCTCTCTAGTGACTAGGTCAAATTTTGCAAAAGTTTTTATCAAGGTTGATTCAGTCGAATTTGGCTAAGGTTGACTCTACTAAATTCCACCACAATTCAGGCAGGGTCCACTGTGCCAAATTGGCCAAATTTCGAACATGTCTTACTCGACATAGTTCGGCCAAGTCAAACTTCGGTCGCATTCGGACAAATTTTTGTCAGGGATGACTTGGTTGAATTCGATTGAATTTCATCTGGGGTCATACTCGACTCCGACCAAATTTTGATCGAGTTGGCTCCAGCCAAATTTCGTCGAGTTGGCTGTAGCAAAAAATTTGGTCAAATTCAATGGAGTCGGTCCTAATCGAGATTTGTCTGAATTCGACCAAGTTAGTCCTGGTCGATTGTTGGTCGAGTCAGTCTCGACCGTTTTTTATCTTGACCAATGAGGAATTTCACAACTTCTGAACTTTCAATTTCTTTCTTTTTTGAGTGAATTTCAAATTCTATTGATTTAGTTATTTGAAATACTTTCTTAAAATTCTTCAATTTCAATTTTTTTTTTAATTTCTTCATCCAAAAAAGTCATTTTACTTCCAAGAAATTCAAATTATCTAAATAAATGAATTATTCTTTTAAATTGCATTGTCCAAATACACCATAAAGCTAAATATGTCATATAACTCTTTATAAATAGTTTTTATACAAGTCTAACATTTTATTCTTACTTCTTAATTATAAACATTATATCATAGTCCATGCTCGAAATTATTATTATTATGCTTTAATATTTATAAGAAAGGATTTCTTATTATTTTTTTAGTGCATTTTCTTCAAATAAAAAATAAATATAATAAAATTTTATAGTAATAGAATTTTATAATTATTATAACAGTATTTAAGTTTTGAACATTTTCAAGGTAAAAATATATATTTGTTTTGATTTCAAGTAGGGTAAAACAATATTGCCAGTTTAATAATATAGGAGGTATTACCCATTTTAAAGTATGAAACATTTTCATTGTTATCTTTTTCAAAGACATTTTAGAGGGTTGGAGGATGAATATATACTTAAATGTTCATTGACCTCAATTTGAGAAATGTATTATTAGAAGTATTGAAATGTTAGTTCCTGATTTTAATTTCGATAATTATTTGATAGCATATACAAATAATCATTTATTTTATATTTAAAGATTAATGTATTAATATAATTATAAAAACTGAAGTGAATTAATATTTTCAAAATGAAAAATTACGTAGTAAGAATGTAATTTATCAATTTCGATATATATGCATGGGTAAAAACAGATATAGACAACATTGAAAAAAAATTAAAGATGAGACAAAATATGAAAGTTGTAAACAAAATTGAATGGGTGGAATTTTTATTGCGAGAGAAATAACAAATAATGTAATCATTGAATTCAAGTATGATAACCCAAAAACAATGATACAAGTTGAGCTCCTGGACTCTATTTGAAAAAAATATAACCAACCATCTTGGATTCATTTATTGATTGATTGATCTAAGAACACCTCACTTGGATTGCAAGGGTTTTCACCAATATATTTGGGCATGGATCCGCGCCGTTTTGGTTGAACACTGCACGATTTAATGTAATCGAGCAAGTTTCTTTGCCTAAGCATTCCTGCTCCACGATTTGCTTGGTAGCAGCAGCATTGCAAGTCCCCAAAATATACTCTCCACAGTAACCACTTGGATTGCCAAAGCTGGCAAACTCAACTGTCATAATCTTTTTCCCAGGTGGACACATTAGTGAGGCTTGGGGTCCAAGATATGGCACAATAGGGTGAAAATTTCCTCTTCTGGACACCCATGAATTCACATTGGGAGGGTCGCTCTCTGCAATGAAACTGCAAATTGTGTCTCTATTCACGTTCAATATCTCAACTTGTCCTGGAGCCAAAGGTTCCTCTTCAAATATAACAAGTAAGTTGTCTTGTGGGTTGAGGAAAGATCTTGGGATGTGGAACCTGAATGAGTGATGCAAGTTACGAAATGTTCAACACAACACTCATTTTATTGTGTTTAAAAAGACCAAGAGAAAAGTTTTCATTTCTAAAGAGCGGTTTGCTTACTCTGATTGTGTGGGCTTTCCAATTGGGGACAGGTAACTCATCCAGTGGCGACCAATGCTTTTACCATTGATCCACATCATTCCTTTGCCCATTCCAGTCATCCTGATGGCAACTGGACCTGTTCCCTCTGGAGTGGCAAATCTTGTCTATAAAACCAATGCATGATATCGTTAAAAAATGGTGTAAATAGTTTTAAAGTGTTTCTTAAATATCGTAGTTTGATATAAGACATGTGATATTTCTTACCCTGTACCAAGTGAGAGGGCGTGGGATTGGACTGAGTGGCTTCCATTTTGCCTTTAATGATCCTTCATCGCTAAAAACTTTCATGCCTTCACCCTTGATACCAACCTATCAATTAAAATTAATTGCTTTAGCTATGTCATTGTAACATGTTGAACCACAATTTTACTATAGAGTTATATATCAACTAACCCGATGACCCCACATATAGGTAGTGAGATCAAGTGTTCCTGTGTTGAGAGCGAGGATGTTTACATAATCGGGCCCTGCGTATCTATGTTCCATGTAAGCTCCGCTGTCCTATATATTTGAAATTTGAAGGGATGAAACAATGTTATTTTGTTATACTCATAGAAACTTGGATCGATGTTCATTAAACACACAAGAAGGAAAAAATTAAGTCTCATACAGGTAATCCAACTGTGCCAGCCAAGATGGAAATGTAGTTGGTTCCAACCCTAAGTGGTACTGGTCGTTGGAATTTAAAAGATTTTTTTTCATGAGTTCCATGTGCAGTTCCTAACACAAAATAATCAAGACATTGTCTTTAGAAACTTGTCTCCTCATCTTATGATATATTCTTTTTTAACTTTATGTCCTTACCAATGAAGTCTCCATTTACAAATGCAACCATTGTGTGTCCCTCACTCGATATTTGAACAACTGGGAGAACTCCAGGCTTTGTTGGCAAGTCTCCTGGAGCCAACTCAAAGCTGTAGTGAATAGATAGATTACAAGTTGGAGATAACAGTTGTATAAAATGTTTCCAAAATAAAATATTTAATTAATCAGCTTACACAAACTCACCTGGTGGTGTACCAAGCATAATCACTAGTGTCCTTGAGCAAAGTGTAAAGCTCTGCCGGAGCGTTTTGGTACATATCCATTTTTTTTGTTGTTGGGATGGCCTCGTTGAACATCTCCCATTGGAAATTGTTTGCAATGGGAGACCTTTCGTAGTTCCTTGAATTATGTTGTGAAACAATCTATTACATGTGTCATATGTGAGTCAAACACCCATTTTTGAATTGTATGTGATAACATATTGGAGATGAACAAACAAGTTAGTTAATTACACTTTGTGTGTTGAAGACCACAGTCTTGCAATCAGGGAGGATGCTAATGGAATGTGGAGGCAAAAAGTAGTCAGTGCCCCTGAAGTTAATTGTGGCTGCATCTGTTGTGTGGTTGTTAGTGATGAAAGCAACACACAAGTTTGTTCCAAGCTTCTCAATGGTTCTAATCTGCATGACACATATACCAATTTAATTTAGCTCGATATTTTTGTGACACTACCTTCTCTGTATGCAACATTATAAATAATGTCATATGTTTACCTCGTGGAATTCGTTCAACTTTTCCACATTGGTATCGCCAGCAAGGATAGCCTTCCTGCAAAGGAGCACGGCTTTGTGCACATCCCTCAAATGAGTCCATTTTGGTTCTCTTTGTAGACCGTATTCATCAAGAGGCGCCTCATCATAATAACGAGTTGGGGTAAAGGCAGAACTGGTTCTGCCAAAGTTTGTTCCTCCGTGATACTACAAAAGTTGCACATTGAGTTACAAATTTAAGAAAATAATATTGGCCTAAAATTATATAAGTACCAAAAGATTTAGATGATAAGAGAAACACCATATAGTAGTTAACCAAACTTCCACCCTTGGCGAAAAATCGAGCAATTGAAAAGGCAATATCTTCTGCGGATCTTTGGGATGGTGGATCTCCATGTGCTCTATACCTGAAGTTCAAGTTACCAAATAAAATGCATTATTAGGAGTGCTCATGATTTTGATTTCCTTCACCAAGGATAAACATTAAGTCATATCTTACTGAGCGGTCCAGTTCTCTGTCCATATGGCTGGTTTGTATGGTTTGTTTGGCCCCGAGAAGGTATCACCACAATGTCTTCCATTGCATGCATTGATCTATGAATGAAATCACATGATGTCAAGCTAAGTTGGAAAAGAATTTATGGCCATGCTACTCCTATTTTGTCATGACTTACCACTGGATCTGGTGCATCTGTTTGCTTACACATGACCCATGGAACTCCAACGTTCAATGCTACTGCCATGTTTGCAGCCCATTGGACATAGCTGTCACCCTTCTCACCGTATGCACGTTGAATGTGGTTGTACTCATTCTCAATCTGTAGCCATTGAATAATGCAACATGTTTACATACATTTATCACTCAAAAAGAAATTAAACACTTGGTTGGTTGCAAAATAAAAACCTGTGCTAAGACAATGGGACCTCCTTGGGGTGCAAAGAGTTTCTCATCTTTCATCATTTGTACAATCTTTGTCACAAATGCTTGCATGTGTTGCTTCAAATCAAAGGAATTTTCATGTTAATGATTAAATTATGTATTCAATTTTCATGTTAAAGGAATTATATATGGGGGATTGAGACTACCTTATAAGGCTCATTATCACAGCGGAATATGGTGCCAGGAACCTCCCTAAGCCAATATGGAAGTCCTCTAATGAACATATGAGGAAAGAAAGTAAGGTTGAGAATAACAAAGGAAAAGGAATCATATATTTGAAAATCATATTAATGAATGGATATTTTACCCATGGTTCCACTCGGCTTGGATGAAAGGTCCAACCCTAAGAGTGACAAACATTCCATGCTCTTGAACAAGTTTAATAAACTTTACTAAGTCGTAATTACCTTCAAAGTTGAACTGCATATTGACAGAGAAAAAACATTTTCACAACACCCCTTTGAGTTTTGTGGTCCCGAATCAATTGAATAAAGAGAAAACAAGTAATTCACCTGTCCTTGTTGGGGTTCATGAGCATTCCAAAACACGTAGGTTTGGATGACATTTATGCCTCCACGTCTTGCATTGTCAAGAAGGACAGGCCACATCTGTAGTATTCATGTACAAACATGTTCGATGGACCATAAAACTTTTTCTCTTTGCATGAAGAAATAAAATATTGTAACATGATTATGATCAAAGTAACTTACATCTGGTGTGCTTCGTGGGTAGTGGATGGAACCAGAAAATAGCAGCTCACGCCTTCCATCAATAAACAATGACTTACCATCATAAGTGACATTCTGAGCAGTCATATGACGACCACGTCCATGTGCTGCAACCACAATGGTGGAAAGGAACACTATGAGAAAAAGGGTACGAGCCATGGTGTTATTGGTGTGTTCCATCCTTTTTTATTTACTATTGCATGAGAATTGAAGGGAGACTTTGTGTGAGCCAATGCAAGGCTCCTCCTTCTCAGGTAGAGAGAGAGGTACCCAGAAGCTGATTTGCTCTTTGTATCAACTTCTCTTTTATACTACTCTCACACCAATAGGTGTCACCTCTGAGAAAAAATTGCGCTTTTACCAACCACTTTTTGCATTGTTTTACCATTCAAAGGTGGGACTTTCTTCTGTTTAACCTTATTTTTAGGTGATCATGTTGTTCTTGGCCATAAAAAAATTGTAAGAGTCGCGTTTCCCTGTTTACTCATTTTTTTTAGCTCAAACTATCTAAATTTACTCACCACCTTCTAAAATAAAAGATTTCATTGTTCTAAAAAACTAAACATTTGTGATAGATGAATTCAAATTAGTTATAGATGTTATTTTTTTTTACGCATATATTGTGTTTATCACTTTTAATTAATCTTTTAACATTTTTCCCTTTTCTATACTAAAATCCAACTAAATTATTGAAAATAAATTCTTTTCTTATTTAATTTTAAAATATGGTGCAAGATAAATTGTTGATTTATTATAATTGCTTTAAAGGTTAAAATTAAAGATATTATTTGGAATGAGATGATTCTAACTAAATAAGCGTGAAGTACAAGTAATTTGTAAATAGTATCTAATTAATAACTTAGTTATATCTTTAATCCATAAGACTTAAATCTAAAGTTATATTTAAGAAAATTAAGTTGAATTACCACTTATATTTATAAATTGTTGAGAAATATGTCGAATATGAAAGTGAATTTAGTTCATGCGTATTTAATTAAAACATATTGGAAATGTAAATTCTTTTAATCTCATTGTGTTATAAGTTGGTCTGAAAGGTAAACTGTTGGTTTCTTTGACAATTTCTTTAAAAGACATGGTTAGGTGTTTGATATTTCAAATTTAAAAGAGTGTATAAAAATTAAATATGATAATATTTTTACTTTATTAATTAATATACTCAAATGAAAGAATCAAATTTTCATTTAATATTAGATGTTCGGATGGGTATTTTATATATATATATATATATATATATATATAAGATTACTTAATAAACTATAAGTATTTTAATAATTTAAACGGGATGAGTATTATGACGGATATGGTTATCTTATCTCAATACCCAATTGAAAAAGTCGGGTATCTCCATACCTATACATATATCCAACCAATGTAAGGATTTTTCATCAAAAGGGGACGAGTTTATTTGTCATCCTTAAACATAATGTGTTTCAAATTTTTGTCTATTTCCATCCTCATCGGTAAGGTATATATTCATACTCGTACCCGCTCTTTTATTGTGTAAATATTAACTATTTTTCTAAATAATAAAAAATACAATAAAAACACATAATATTATTATATATTTAATATTAAAAGGAGTGTATTTTTGTTTCTTCAATATCAAATATTTAGAAATAAATTGTAGTTGTATACAATTCAAATTAAAATACCAAATAAAATTTGATGAAATCCAAAACATTTATTAAATTTGCATACGTTAATATTACCTAGTTGATAATATTTAAAAATATTTTTTAAAAAGATTAAGTGGAAAAGAAATATTTAAATTAAAAAATATTAAATATATGTTTACTTCAATTTTTTAATTATAATAAAATCTATTTTTTTTTGTACACGAATAAAAATTATAATACATTAGTTGATCAAAATCACACAAAAAACAAATACTAAATTAATAATAATTGAAATTTAACATTGATGTTTTATCTTTTGAACTTCAATATATGTTGAACGATGATAAAAAGAATTAATGACAATTATATGAAATTATTATAATATAGTAAATAAAGTTTATTTATACAATTATAGTAATAAAATTACACATATGATAATGAGTTAAAAAAATAAAAATGATTGTATAAAAAATATAAAAACACTATTCTACATGATAAAAATAAATCACAGTTAAAAATATTAAAAAATGATCAAATGATAACAATTTAATAGATTATTGAATGAAATTGCACAAAAGATAACAAATGTATAATTAAGAGTATAATAAGATCAAAAAGACCTTAGACATGACCAAATAACAACAATTTGATAGACTATTGAATGAAATTGCACAAAAGATAACAAATATATAATTAAGAGTATAATAAGATCAAAATAACCTTAGACATTTAAGAAAACTTTTCAAATATTATCTTATTTGAAGGGTTGAGAGATAATAAAAATTATTTGAGCGAAACAAAAAAGAATTTTTCAAATGAAATAAAAATTAATAATAATAAAATAATGAAAATAAGTTTATTATACTATTTAGTAAATGAGAGGTTTAAGCTTTGAGATGTCAAGATGGGTAACCCGACCCGACCCGGCTCCACCCACCACGGGTTGATGATTTAGTGAGCCAACCCAACCCGGCTCACTTTTTAGCGAGCCAAAAAAATTTGAACCCAGCCCGGCCCACCACGGGTTGGCAGGTTAAACGGGTTGGCTCATGGGTTCACTTAATTAAAAAAAATATTATTTTTTTATTTTTTTTTCTGTCAAAACTAAATTGTGATTCTAATTAAAATCTAAATAAACTTTAATACAATCCAAATACAAACCAAAATAAAAAATACAAATTATTTATGTGTTGGATAAAAAAACAACTTAACATGACCCAAATGTAAAGCCTAACTTAATAAAAAAAATAAAAACACTTGTGTGACCCTTCTATCTACGGGTTGGTGAGCCAACCCGGCTCACCACGGGTTCAACCCAGATGAGCCGGATAAAAAATCAACCCGTATTGAAATTTGTAAAAAAATTTCAACTCAACCCGGCCCAAACTCGTGGTGAGCCAGGTTGGCTCGCGGGTTCCAACCCATTTTGACAGCTCTATTTAAGTTATTGAACATTTAAATTGAAAGTATTAAATATTCTCATGTGAAAAGAAAAGATACAATAATTAAAAATATTAAAAAAAAGTAAAAATATTCCAATGTAAGAAATAAAAAATATTTAATTTTGATACATCACATTTGAACATAATTGCCCAAAGATTGTGATAAGAGAAAAAAATATCTTAAGATGAGAATGAACTTCATGACAAGTCAAATAATAAGAAAAAATAAAAATAGAAGATTTATAATATATATATATATATATATATATATATATATATATATGTGTGTGTGTGTGTGTGTGTGTGTGTGTGTGTTGGAAAAAACACATCATCTAT
>Ga0214544_1007194_pt1 | contig 19787 bp, 16 predicted proteins | sample CNSS3metaG_FD_160074 | JGI IMG/M metagenome (GOLD analysis project Ga0214544, IMG submission 160074) | Root nodule microbial communities from cowpea collected in UCLA plant growth center, Los Angeles, California, USA - CNSS3 | ecosystem: Host-associated > Plants > Roots > Nodule | place: USA... | reverse complement strand
ACAATGGTTGATATCCATTGCATTACATAGTAACTGCACTCATATGAGCCGGTTTGTAAATTACACTACAATGAATGCACATTTATAAGTAATTGATGAAGAAAAGAAATTGAATAATTATAATACTGTAGACCAAAATAGCAAACCTTGAGGCTCGACCATGCTAGCCTTTTTGTCATAGTAGTTGATTTCCCTAACAACATGCTATGTGCAGCGATTGAACTATGAAAAAGGTAAGGTGTTAAGATACAATTATATAAGAAAGAAAGTTCATAAAATTGAGGTTGAACCAACATACAACGGAGTCTCTAAATCAGTAGAGATTGTCTCATACACGTGCGCTTGGGCAAGAGCTTCAGCGCCAACATCACGGATCATGTCCTCTAATTTGTCTTCTTCACGTTGATCTTCCATGATGGAATCCACAAAATTTTCAGTTCGGGAGACAGTTGGGAAGTCTATTAATTCGCCATGCCATGTCCATATTGTATAACTTGGAAGGAAACCATCGCATATAAGATGTTCCCTAATTGCAGTTGCATTCAACTTTCTCGCATTCAAACAGTTCACACAAGGACATCTAAACTTCACTTCATCATCACTTCTACCTTCATAACGTTGCGTAAATTGTATAAATTCTTCTACTCCTTTCTCATATTCAACACTGATGTGTGGCAAGTAAATCCAGTCTCGATCCATACGTTTATATACTGAAATTGTGTGAACAATTTCAGTAAACAATTTTAGTAATCTTTAAATGAATGATCACCTCACTTTTGTATTTAAGGTGTGACCCTATCCCATTCAAGAAGATTCATTTCTTCTAGTTTATTGGTACATATTAATTTTAAAACACATATCTTAAATTTCACGAAATTTTGCTAGCATTTCGCATTGGTCTTCAGATTACACGAAATGAAAGTGATTATTAACCACATTCAAATATGCACCCAAAGATCAATACAAAACACAATTGACAAATATTCATGAATATTGAGATATGTATATTAAAATAGACATGCACTAATAAACTATTAAAAAGTGATTAATCTTCTTAAACTGTCCAACCAGAATATTCAAGATTGAATACATTTAAATTATTAGTATTGTCTCCTTTTAAAAAAAAATACATATTCTTTAAAAAAATACTTGAAGACAAGTAAATAATTTCCGTATTCAATCTCAAACGGGAAACTATGGCTAACTCCATGCAACGACAATTTGAGATCAAACAAAATAAATTGATTTACTTTAAAATATAAATAAATAAACATACTAAATAAACAATATACTAAACAATTATAAGCTCATGATAAAATTAAGAACCTGGAGCGTGAGACGTGAGTAGCAACAGAGGAGAATCAATCGTACCCACAGTCGAACAACAAGGGTAGTACGTGAACACTGTCAAAAGTTTAAAATAAATTCTCATGAAATTGATACACACTAACTCCTAGGATCCAAATTATCTCCTAGTACAAACAATCCAAACTTTCTTCCATATTTTTAATAATCTCAAATTCAAGATTGAAAATATAAGAACATACAAACAATCCAAAAAATTAAATCCAGGCAAATCCAAAAACAATCCAAATTGTAAAAATAAACATACCAAGGAGCGGGGGATTGAATGGAGGCAATGGCAGCGGCACCGGAAGAACCTCCTCGAGGTGCGTGCAGTGGCGGTGCAGGCAGACTAAACAAAATCGCAGTGGATGTTGGTGATGGTTGCTCGAAGAACACGCAGCGGCTCCGGTGGCAGTGCACGGCTTCTTGACGGTGCAACGACGGTGGTGGTTGGTCTAAGAAGAAGAAGAAGTTGCGGCGTTGCGGGGCAGGCGACGAAACGATAGCCTGAAGCGTCAGAGGTGTGCAGGATGGTGGGAGCTGTGCTTCAGAGGTGTGCGAGACGCTGGGAGCTGTGCGGGATGGTGGCGCAGAGCTGCGTTGGTCGTCGGAGAAGGGTGGTGCGGTGTGGTGCAGGCGACGAAATGCTGGCCTGGAGCGTCGAAGGTGTGCGGGACGGTGGGAGCTGTGCGGGACGGTGGTGCTGGTCGTCGGAGAAGATGAAGGCTGGCCGGAGAAGGTGAAGGCTCACAGAAGAAATCAGAGAAGATGAAGGTCGTTGCACAATGAAGAAATTGGGGTTTTTTAACCCTACAAAGGGATACTGCCTCGGTTATTCGAAACCGAGGCATATTGTATCCTTACTGCCTCGGGTAGGCGCTGGACCGAGGCATATTGTCTCACTACTGTGTCGGTTATTAGAGAACCGAGGCATATTGCTTCAGTAAAAAAAATTCAAATTATGGGTCAACGCAGTGGTCAAAATTTTTACATGTCTCTACTGCCTCGGTTAAAAGAGAACTGAGACATATTGCTTCAGTAAAAAAAATAAATAAATTAAATTATGGGTCAACGCGTGGAGTCAAAATTTTTTTTAGCCATATGCCTCGGTTAGTATGACAACCGAGGCATAAATGATGAATGTAATTACAAAACTGTCACCGCGTGCTTATATGCAGCGGGTCCGCAGGAACCGAGACATATACTGCTATGTAAAAGCTCTAAAATGCACTAGTGCCTGTCTTTCAGAACTTTCACTAATTATTCATTTGTGTTTTTTTATCAGTTTATTTGTGCGCTTTAACTCGGTCATTAATAGCAAATTAATGAAACAGGAAGTATTTTAACCTTCACACCAAAACCAAGCCCGAAAATTAAATTTTGGATCTCTTCATTTTTGTACATTGCTGCTTCATCCCTCCTTTCAATATTCAGAATCTTACCCCTCGGAGGGAGAATGACCTGCATCAAATATGCTCTGATAAATAGATGCACTTACATAACTCTAAATAATTTTTTTATACACAATGAAGTCCAATCTAACAAAGTGCTCCACATGTCAGTAAACAGAATTCAAGTGATTAGAAGAAGTAGAAAAATAAGCATTAGTAGTATGAAAACAACATTCTCAATTTAATATTTCCACTCATCACAACATTACCTTAGTTATAATGTTTTCTTATACTCAAAAGGTAACATAAAGCTTTAATGACAACAACAAAAGCCTTATTCTACTGTGTGAACTTTGCTACATAAATCACCATGAGATCTGTTTCCTAACACTGCCCATAGACATAACAAAACCAATGAGTGTGTTCATCTGTCACTGCCTAAGAACTCAATCTTTTAGGCAAGGTTATCAAATTGAGATTTCAGTTATAAATCACCAAGCAAATTTTTGAATCATGAATCATAATTTGAATGCAGTAGTAAGATTCAAAAGCAACTGAAATTTACTTTTAAATACATCACATAGATAATATACCGTATCCACGGTAAACATATTAAACTAGACATAAATTAAACAAAGCAAGGGAAAATCTTACAAAACAAAATTATTTTAGCTATATGAGTTTGTGAAGCCTTTATTTTAAAAGAATGAAAATGAAACAACTAAATAGCTAAATGGTGTATGTGCATTGAATGAATAAGTGATTAATAAAGTAGTGGAATAATCAAATACGAGAAGTTCATTAATATTCCTCCAATTCTCTTCTTTCAATGGAAACATGTATATTTTACCTAGAAGCGCCTGTTATGTCGTTGCTTAGCACTTCCTCCAGCTGAATCACCTTTAACTATAAAGATTTCTGCAATATAATGGCAAAGAACGTTCAATTCAAAGCACATTGTCCCCTCATCAAAAAGATTTGCAAAGACATAAGGTAACATGAATCAGATCCACGTACAAAAAACTTTAGAATCAGAATACAATATTTACTTGAATAATAGAATTATATAGGCCTATAATCTTTGATTTAGATGAGAGAATATCCTCTAATTATGTATAATAAGTCTCTTATTTTTCAAGGTTTCTCAACCACAGCCACAACTTTAGTGACTTTTTCGACAACATTCTGACAGCTACCCACATAGTTCAATTTTAAATATTTTGCCACATCCATTGATGCTTTTTTTACATTCTACATGGTTATCTTCCAAAATTGGAATCAACTCAAGTTATAGGTAAAATTGGAAACAGATGTGTTACATGTGATCAATATAAAAAGCTTCATCAAACATTTCAAGACGACAACTTTGCATATGCATGTAAATTTTACTAAGAATAAAAATTTTGAACCACACCCGATCAATTCAATTTAGGATACCCACCTCACCCAACTCCATTTGGATTTTCTACCAAATGTCAAAATTTGAAGTACTAGTCCAACTCAAAATTAAATTTTGATAGAAAAATAAATTTGAATTTCTTAAATTTAATAAATGGCTCAAAAACCAATTGGACAAAAAAAATCATATTCCAACTAGGCCAACAAACCATCAAAAGAAACATAAATAATTCATTAGTAGTCCGAATAACAAGAGGCAACTCAAAATTTCTCATGTGAACAAAGAGAGTCAAAGTGCACTTTGACAATTCTTTTTATGACGGAACAACTAAAAATATACACATATGGAATTTGCACAGTGAACTAAGAAAATTAAAGTATGATTCATAATTCCAGGTGGAACAACTCAAAATATACCCTTATAAAACTTGCAATGTTAACCAAAAAAGCAAAGTATTATTTGACAGTTCCATTTAGGTGTAAACCTAAACCCTTTCAAAATTGGAGCCACAATTTCAACTCAGATTCTAAGAGCAAATAAAACAAATACAAAAATGCAGTACATCAATAATGAATTCTACATCAGAAATTCCAAAAAATAACTAAGACATCTGTAGCTACTATCATGGCCTCCTCCTAATCTGTAATTTCATCCTAAACTGTTGAGATGGTTCGTCTAGTGCTGGTAGTGGTGCTGCTTGACTCTCCACTTCATTCCTTGGTGGTTGAGTTGTTGGAGTTTCGGCAGTTGATGCATTCTCAGCAGTTTGGGCATCTGGTGCAGTCTCAACAGGTGTTGTAGTTCCCTCAGCAAGGTTAGCATGGTCAACATGTGGTTTAGTTTGGGCATCTAATGCAGTTTCAGTAGGTGGTGCAGTATGCTCATCCATAGGCTTATCTGGGCAATTGTTCCTGTTATGGCCAATCTGACAACATATGCTACATTTTTTTTTCTGTGACCTCCTTTGTTGATTTGTGTGTTATCCTTTCTCAACTCCCACTCTTCCAACCTTCTTTTTTTCTTGGGTCTTCTTAGTAAGATTCTCTTATGTGGTGGATGGACCTCAGGGTAGGGAGTTCTTTCCCATAAGACTTCACGATTGACTGGAAAGATGATGGATTGATATATTTCTTCGTAGGTGGATCTCCTGAACCAGATTGGTATGAAGTCCTCAGCATTGACATTGATGAAATTCATTGCTGCAATAGCATGGCAGCAAGGGATAGTAGTTAGAAGCCATTTTTTGCAGCTGCAATGTTGAGCATCCACATTGACTGTGTACGTATCTCCAACCATGTATATGTGCCTCACTTCAAATAGCTTTTCCTCTGACCAGCTGCAAATATCATTACAAATATCAGTACGCAAATAAGTTGATTGTGTTAAAAAAAGACAAAAACATAACCTTGGGATCCAATATTTGGTTAACTCCTTTTCCTTATGTAGTTTGTCAAGGACCTTGGGGCAGATGTTTCCTTCAAAAGTTGTAACATTTTTTCTCTTAGTGGCCCACCTTTCCATTAAATAAACTCTGATTTCCTCAAGCATGGTGATTATGGGTTTGCCTCTAGCATCCACTATGACACTATTAAATGCTTCACTCATATTGTTGACAATTGTGTCGCATATGGCTCGACCACTAAATCTAGATTTGGACCAGAACCTAAATCAATAATAGCATCAATATTGGTATGCACATGAATCAAGTATTTGTACAAAAATATTATAGAGATAGAGATACCTTGGAGCTATAGCTATAGCAATAAGGTATCTGTAAGCATCAATATTGAGCTCTTTAATTGTTAAGATCACTCTTTCCAAAAATGTTGTGTGTGTGCTCCTAGCACTTTCCACATGAGTATCTTTATTTTTTGGCTAGAGAATATTTTTCTGAAATTTGCATATAGATGTCTCATGCAAAACCTGTGCTCAGCAGTGGGTAATAGGTCCTGAATGGCGGACACTAATCCCTGTGCAATGATTACATTATTAATATTTACAACAGTAAACAAAAATTAATAAATTGAACATAAATTAAACATACCTTTTGTTGGACAATAATAAAGGTCATTGTCCCACACACGTCAATACCTCCAAGATCACCAATAAGCAATTCCAAAAACCATGTCCAAGTTTCTTTGTTTTCAACTTCCACAACAGCATACGCTAAGGGCAGTAACTGATCATTAGAATCTCTACCCACAACACTTAACAACTCACCTTTGTATTTTCCTTTTAAAAAACAATCATCCAGACCTATGATGGGTCTACAAGAGACAAAGGAATCTTTACATGGGTCTAGAAAAACAGTTCCTACTTCCCATTTGTAATCTGCCATACTTTTTGGCATTACAAATGTCTGGAATGGACCACATCTTGTCCTTTCATCATTATTTTCTTCATCCCCAGCTGATTCACTCTCGTTATCTGACCCACTGACACTACAAGAAATATTGTTATTATCTATGCCAATATTTCGTAGGTAATCAAAATTTTTCGTAGGTAATTTGCATTTATCTACGACTTACCTACGAAGCAAATTTCGTAGGTATTATGCTGGTAGGTAATTTTATCTACGAAAATATGTTTTGTAGATAATTTACTTACGACCATTATCTACGAAATCGAAGCGTCCATAATTATCTACAAAAATATTCGTCAAAAAATTTCTCATATAGTATTCGTCAATCAATGGTAACTTATCATGCATATGATTTTGACTTCCTCTTGCTCCAAATTCATTTTCATTTTTATTCCAATAGTTTTTAGTTTGCATATCTATCATGTAAAATAATTATGTAAAATAATTGAGAGAAAACTAAGCCAAATTACCTAAAACAATATACCAAAAGATAGATCTTAGACATTTTCTATTGTTAAACTCATGCAAGTAACTATCCTATGGAACTTATCCAAATCAAGTTGAACATATTGCTCTGAATCAAATAACTACCTGGTAGGCAAGTTTGGTACGAGCAAGATCCAACGGGTAGGTACACAAAATTGAAGTTCCCCCTACAACAGGGCCTACTAAAAGATCAATACAAGGACCCGAACCACATAAACCAAAGTAATTAAAACCTCTGAAAGTAAAATAAAAATCTGAAAGTCACTTGATGAGAATAGAAATCAAGGACTTCAAGACTCTTGTAAGAGGCACAAATCAAAGAGAATAATGGACTATGTGAAGAGAATACCTAGACATCAGACATCATAGCAGCAATTGCACCAACCCAGAGATGTTTGGTGGTGTTGACGTCATTGTCTCCTTGCACCTTAACATCTGTTGGACACAAGTTCGTCATTTGGCAGTTTGGATTTGAATGACGAGTTTTGCAATCGGCAAGCTCACTCATAAAAAACACTCAACTGGAACCCTTCTCAGTTGGGGGTGAGTGTTGGATTGGGAAGAAGCGGCGGCCTGAATCTTCAAGGAATAGAGGTCAACATCCCTCCACCACTGAAGAACCTTCTAGAGCTTCGAAACAACGTCATTTGTCGACTCCTTTGTATCGTCCTAGCTCCTCTAGTGGACGTGGTTGAACGCAACCTCATATTGGGACCGTGAATCGCCGCAACCTGTGATGGCATCAACGCCTTTGGCATTATAGCGGTTGATATTGCTATTTAAGGCGGAAGATGTCGTAGCACATGGCGTATTAGCAACCACCGCGACGGCGATAGAGAGAGCAGAGCGGACACGAGAGGTTGGACCAGAGTCAGGTGTTGATGCCCTTAGCGTGGAAGGTGCGGCAGCGGAGAAGGATTAGTGCTTAGGGTTTTGATTTCGTGGTGCTTAGGTTTTTTGATTTATGGGAGAGTGAAAAATCAGGTGGGAAATACAAAATGAAAAGTAATAAAACAAGTCACAAATCTCTTAAAAAATAAATTAAAACCTCCATAATTATTGTTCGTTTAGACAATACACCGTGTCATCTTAAATAAAGTTAGAAAAAAAATTGGCGAAAATGTTAAACTCTAACCTAAAAAAGATATATTTTCAATAAAAAAATTATATAATTTTTGCCTACGAAATTTTTTCGTAGGTAATTTTTTTAAAATTATTTTTATTTATTTTTTTGGTGATAATTATTTTCTACACAAAAATTTGTAGACAAAGTTTCGTATGAAATATTTCTACTGAAACACGTTATGTTTATCTACGAAGTTTTTGTATGTAATTTATTTTTTTGTTACTCACAAACTTTAATTTTATCTATAATCATTTTTCGTAGATAAAATGAAATTATTTACGAAAAATATTTCATAGATAATTTTTCGTAGATAATAAACAATTTTCTTGTAGTGTGAGTAATTCTTCTGAATGCCATTCATCATCAGATAACTCAGTTAAATGATGTGCTCTATTTTCAAATTTACCTCTACTAGAATCATCACTTTCAGACATAGCTTCCACTTCAACATCACTAGCTACATTCAAATCCACGTCCACAAGCCTTGGACCCTCAACACTGTCCCTATTCAAACCATTGGCATCCCCAACCTCTACTTCAGCAGCCTCTTCATGGGCCTCTACTTCAGCACCCTCATCCACAACCTCTACTTCAGCAGCCTCTTCATGGGCCTCTACTTCAGCACGCTCATCCCCAACCTCTACTTCAACAGCCTCTTCAACAACCTCAACCTGCACTTCACAAACATGAACTTCCACTTCACCTTCCTCAGCCTCCATTCCTTCCACTTGACCATCCATTTCTCCAACCTGGTCCTCCTCACAACCATCAACATCAGCCTCCATTCCTCCCCCCCTCACCATCCATTTCCCCAACCTCACCATGAACTTGCTCTTCACAAACCTCAGCCTGCACTTCATAAACCTCATTTGCACCTTGAACGTCATCTTTTCCAACCTTAAGATCCATTTCCCTAACCTCTTATGCAAGAGTTGGTGCATCACAGAGGTATAAAATTTTATCTTCATCCACATTATTACCTACCTCTTCTTCATCAACACCATATACTATCTCTGCTTCATCCACACCATGAACCACGAACAAATGAACCTCACCATAACGCCTAGCAACATTAACCATATTTATAGCACCATTGTCATCTGACAATAGGTGAAACATTCTTTCGACAACATACCACATCCCCTTAATGTTAACATACCCAATCTCCTTAATTGCATTTACAACTTCAAAGTAACTCCACCTATCCGGATCACATGGCCACGTTGATTTTTTCCCATTCATATAATGCAACCCACGATTTTGTATGAAAATACCACTGTGGTGGACAACAACATCGAATGTATCATCATTCATTGCCCTAAAGTAAATTAAATGGACAAAAAAGATGTATTATTAAGCCTACTTTAACGCAATGGGGGACCACTGCTACAATCAATTAAAAATAAAGTAATGGGGACCATTACACCAGCACTGACAATCGACAAACAAACTAAAATAATACTCCACCGAACCCCACCTATAGACACAACATAAAATCATGGAAGTAATTTAGAAATCATGCAAAACATCACAACAATCTAAAAACAAACAAACCCCAAAATAGAATTACGAAAACCCTAACCCACGAGCAAACACAACCCAAAAAACCTTAAACCCACTTACCTCGTTGATGATGATGAACTGGAAAATTGAAATGAATCGAACAAATGACAAGTATTAGCCGCTTCCTCTACAAATCCGAGCTCAAGAAAGTCGAAGATGGAGAAATCGCCTCCAACGATGAAGAGCGTGACTACAATCCCATTCAAGCCCTAGTTGCACAGTTTGAAATATCTAATTACCAAATTTCCTCCAAATTCAAAAGTTAACGTTAATTAGCCACTTGTACAGTACATGTAACACACCCCAATGCAACATAATCCAAACAGTGCCATAAGTACAGTGCTATGTTACTCATTTAAACGGTATCACAAAAAGGACCAAATAAAACACGAATTGCTAAAATGATGACCATTTTAAACATTCGATAAAAATGAGGACCATCCGCAACAAACACTATGAAAATGAGGACAAAAAAGGTATTTAAGCCTTTTAAAAAAAAAAGATGAAATGATTTTGAACCTCAAAGGGTTTACGTATTTTATTAGATCTTTCCGATTATATACAAAGATCAGATTGGACCATAAAATCCGATCACAGAAAACAGACGACATTTCAACCTTTCCAGCTTATAAAATCTCACATTTATTTACTCTTTTAAATTTTAATTTAAAATGAGAAAAATGGCATGTTATGGTTATTTAGAATTAAGGATAAGAGAATTTCTTTCATTGACGGAAAGGAAATCATGATACACATGAAATGAGACATCAAAGACCAGTGATCATTTTCTTCTGCCATGATTTTAAAATGGAGGTTTCTTTTGCACCGCCAAGAAATTTTTAATTTTCAAAATTAGCCCTTGACTATTTTGATCAGCAATAAACTTTTAAGAAATGAAAACTCAGACTTTCTCTCTTATTTAATGAAAAGTACTCACTCCCTTGAAAACTATGAAACTCTATCTATGCATCAGAAAACCTCCTCACACTAAGCCCGCGAAGTTCACTTATTCTCTTTCTCTTGTCTTCACATTTATGTGCTCTTTGTGCTGTTTTGAACCATTAACGATATAGCGGGAGTGTTGATTAAGATTTTGACTTTTGTGAAATGATGAACAAAAAAAATTCGTAAACTGAAAGCCACGGTGCTTTGGAAAACAAAATTTCAAAGATCATGGACCATGTACCGGACGTGGACTTCCAATGAAGCACTCGACTTCTGTTCTAGCGATGATGTTTTAAAAAATCGTTTCTAGAAGTTGATTTTTGGAAGTCAATTAAAAAAATTCTCTTTCGAATCTTGACTTTCGAAAGTCAATGAGAAAATTTCTCTTTCGGATCTCAACTTCCAAAATCACCCAAAAAAGTTCCTCTTTTGAGACTAGACCTCTAAAAAAGTTCCTCTTTCGAAACTCGACCTTTGGAAGTTTATAGACCTAATCTCAAACATTTAAAATCTTCTTCTAGATCTCAACTTCTGAAAATCAATAAAAAAATTCCTTTTCTGGATCTTTACTCTCAGAAATTAATTGAAAAAATCATCTTCCAAATCTCGACTTGTAGAAGTCAATGAAAAAATTCCTCGTCCAGAACTAAACTTTGAAAGTCACTTAAAAAATTATTCTTTTGGAATTCGATTTTCGGAAGTGTATAGCTCAAATCTTAAACATTCCAAATCATATTCTGGATCTCAATCTCAAGTGCTCTCTGAATCTCAATTTTCAAAAATCAATTATTGAAAAAAAAAATCATCTTCCGTATCTCAACTTCCACTTCCGAAAATCATTTGGAATGTGTTGAGTCAGTAATAATCACCTTAAATAAGTTTAATGACCCACCAAAAGCTCATAATTACATCATAACTGTTGTTACCAAATTCACTCTTTAATTTACATTTATTTTTGTAAGAGAACACTAATGAAATAGTGGAAAACTTTGGAAGTGCATAAAAAATCTTGAAGTATAGGAAGAAACCCCTTTTAAAATTTAAGAAAGGCCCCAAGCAGGTGACTGAATTAGAATTCTGAATAACCAACAAAATTCCTACTCCACATATTTGGGGTGAAAATTAATGGATATTAAATAAATATATAATTGCAAAAATAGGTATTTTAATTTTCAGGTTATCGAACAGTTACATAGTGTAACATCCCGTTTTCATAGTTTTATACTATTAAACAAAATATTTAAATTTCAATAATTCAGAAGCAGATGATGACGTGGCCAGTATAATATAATACAGTCATCCTCAAAATAACCATACATATAGCCTACACTAAACAAAGGGTTACAAAACACCCTAATCATCTACTATAGGAACATGTAACTACCACTGCTGGAAAACGTCCTGGAAACTCATTCAACGCTTGTCTAAGAAGGGTGTACCTTCGCCTGCACTTTTATCTGCTCACGCCATTCAATAAGGACGATCATAGCAAAAGTAGAAGACACACAAAACACAATAGGAACTAGAAGGGTAAGCTAACTTGAACAAAAGGGCAAATCATGCAATTATCATACTAAGACAGAAAACAGACTTTTATTACACAATCTATTAAATCATCAAATTAATCCTGACCATAACACCACACATCTTTCTAGACTCGATATCCGGATTATGTAAGTGGCATTGGAGCTCTTGGTGACTTGCACTTGAGATGGTTCCTAAACTCTGCAGAGTTTTAGGCACAAGGGGTATTCACCCAACCACTCTCAAGGTAAATCCCATCACCTCTATGATGGATCGGAATCATAGACCAGGACCTCCTGCTACTCTCCCCGACGTAATCCATCATACTTTACTTAAGTCTTAATGGTTACTAGGAGCGTCAAGATGCCACCAATTTGAGTCCTTATGCCCTTACATTCACTAAAACCACATTCCTTATAATTTCCCTTGAAATCCTAACTCCAACATATTCTCATTCACATCAAATTCGCACTCAATTCCATCACACAGTCTAACATGCATAAAGATCACATACAAGACCAACTATCATCATTTTAAAGCAATCGATATAGCATTATGTAAGCCAAGCAGTGAGAAAGCTAACTTCTGCAGGGAATCTCGCTTAGGCTAGAGAGTCTCGCCTAAGCTAGAGAGTCTATTTCGCTTAGGCGAGTTGATCTCGCCTGGGCGAGACATCATATAGTGGCGAATTACAAATCCTGGGCGAACTCTCGCTCAAGCTAAACTGGCTCGCCTAGGCGAGGTTTCGCGCAATGACAGAGGTGATCCTCTGGTATTTTCGCTCAGGCGAGGGCAGCTCGCCTAGGCGAAACTACCAGGAAATCCTCGCTGTTCTTCACATGCAAGCTCGCTCAGGATCATCCAACACTCAATATCACGCAAAGGCAGTTTCAAACACGAATTAAACATACAATCAAGCAATTCAATCACTCTCAAACACAATTCATGCGAAATCTAGATTAAAGTCAGCTTCCCTTACCTATTTTCGATTTAAAGTTTGGATGAAGACAACCTAGGAAAGGATAGCAGAATTCCTCAGTCTGACCTGGAAGAATTCATCATCCAATCACAAGGAAAGGATGAACACATGGTTAGGCTCTGAATGGAAGCAGGGAATTCGAGTTGAATTTCGGAATTGGACATTAAACCACAAGAGAGACTTACCTAAGAGAAGAGAGGCTATGAGTGGAGGCAGCAAGAGGATTGGCAGTGATCACTTCTTCAGAATCTGAGTATGGAAAAACTGAAACTGTGAGATGGTAGCACAGAGCAGATAGGTTGGGAGAGGATTTGGGCAGTGGAGAAGGAGAAAAAGGAAGTGAGGAAAATGGAGGAAGTGGCTGGTGTTTCTAACAGAGAGAGGGTAATGGAAAAAGGGGTATCACATTCTCCCCAACAACAAAAATTTTCGACCCGAAAATTGAGACTTACCAGAGAACAAGTGTGGATATGACTTTCTCACATCTCCTTCCAATTCCCAAGTGAAATCGCTTGTCCTCTTGTCCCAGATGACCTGGACTAGTCTGATGGATTTCCCTCTGAGCTGCCTCATCTGAACATCTCCTAAACCAATGGGTTGAACTTCCACTATAAGATCTCCTCTGATCTGCAGATCTTCCATCTCAAGTATATGGGAAGGGTCAGGCACATACTTCTTGAGCTGTGAAACATGAAACACTGGGTGGAGGTTGGCCAAGGGAGGAGGTAGGGCAATCTCATATGCCACTGGTCCAACTCTTCTCAGAATCTGGTATGGACCGACGAACCTAGGAGACAACTTCTTTTGGCGGATGGCTCTCCCCACACCAGTAGTCGGGGTAATTCTCAAGAAAACATGGTCCCCTGGTTCAAACTCTAAAGGTCTTCTCCTCTGATCAGCATATGATTTCTGACTGCTTTGAGATGCTTTCATTCTTTCTTGTATGAGCCTGACCTTCTCAGTAGTCTGCCTCAGAAGCTCTGGTCCCACCACCACTGATTCCCCATCCTGATACCAACATAAGGGCGTCGTACATCTCCTGTCGTAGAGGGCCTCATAAGGTGTCATTCCAATACTGGTGTGAAAGCTGTTATTATATGTAAACTCTACCAAAGGCAGGACCTCATCCCACGCACCCAGATGGTCCAGCACGCACGTCCGTAAGAGATCCTCAAGAGACTGGATGGTTCTCTCAGACTGCCCATCAGTCTGGGGGTGATACGCGGAGCTCATAGCCAACCTACTACCCATAGCATCCTGCAGCGTCTGCCAGAAGCGAGAGGTGAATCGTGGGTCTCTATCAGAGACTATACTCGATGGCACACCATGTAACCTCACGATCTCACTGATATACAACTGTGCTAGCTTCGCCATAGACATCCTCAAGTTTACTGCTAGGAAGTGGGCACTCTTAGTGAGACGGTCTACTATCACCCATATAGCATCGTGGTTCTTCACGGTCCGAGGCAAATGGGTGACAAAGTTCATAGCAATGCTATCCCATTTCCACTCGGGTATCTCAAGCTGCTGAAGCATCCCCCCCGGTCTCTGGTGTTCTATCTTAGCCTTCTGACAAGTTAAACATGACGATATATATCAGCGACATCTTGCTTCATGCCCGACCACCAGAATGATTCTTTCAGATCATGATACATTTTAGTCATGCCTGGGTGCATGCTAAAATGGCTCTTGTGCCCTTCCTCAAGAATCATACCTTTCAGCTCTATATCTTCAGGTATGCAAACCCTACCTCTGAATCTCAGTACCCCATCATCTCCCATCAAGAAATCCTTGGCCTTCTCAGTGCCAAGCAACTCTACTGTCCTCTGTAGCTTGGGGTCCGATGGCTGCTTCTCCTTTATTAGATTAAGGAAATCATTAGACACAGTGAGATGGTTACATCTAATGATTCCATCATCCAAAATCACCTGCAACTGCATATCTCTAAACTGCTCCACCAAATCCAACTCCCTGACCATCATGAGAGATGCGTGAACTGCCTCTTTGCTTAAGGCGTCAGCCACCACGTTCGCCTTCCCCGGGTGGTACAACAACTCAAAGTCAAAGTCTTTGAGGAACTCCATCCACCGCCTCTGCCTCATGTTTAACTCCTTCTGGTCAAACAGATACTTCAAACTCTTATAGTCACTGAAAACCTGAAATTGTGCACCATACAGATAGTGTCTCCAGATCTTTAGTGCAAACACCACTACTGCTAACTCCAAGTCGTGCGTGAGGTAGTTCTTCTCATGATTCTTCAACTGTCGTGAGGCGTAGGCCACCACTCTTCGTTCTTGCATCAGAACACATCCCAATCCCTGATGAGAAACATCACAGTAAACCTCAAAGGGTTTACCGGTATAAGGAATCACCAACACTGGAGCGCTAGTCAACATTTACTTTAGCTTTAAGAAGCTCTCTTCACACCGATCGGTCCAAGCAAAAGGTTGATCTTTGCGGGTTAACTGGGTCAAGGGTGCTGCTATCCTGGAGAATCCTTCAATGAATCTCCTATAGTAACCTGTCAGCCCCACAAAGCTCCTTATTTCAGTTACTGACTTAGGGCGTTCCCAGTTTAGCACAGCTTCTACTTTAGACGGATCCACTGATATGCCCTTAGCCGAGATCATATGCCCCAAGAACTGAACCAAAGTCATCCAGAACTCACATTTGGACCGCTTTGCATACAACTGCTTCTTTCTCAGTATGCTCAGAACTATCTTCAAATGCTCTGCATGTTCTTCAGGAGTCCACGAGTAGATCAAGATATCATCTATGAAAACCACCACAAACTTGTCTAGGAATGGCCTGAAGATTCGGTTCATGTAGTCCATGAACAAAGCGGGGGCGTTAGTCACACCAAACGGCATCACCACATACTCGTAGTGTCCGTACCTGGACCTGAAAGCGGTCTTCTGTACATCATCAGACTTGACTCGAATCTGATCGTATCCTGATCTTAGATCAATCTTGGAGAACATTGTCGCACCGTGCAACTGATCCATCAAGTCGTCAATCCTTGGCAGAGGGTACTTGTTCTTGATGGTTAGCTTATTCAGCTGCCTGTAATCTACACAGAGTCAGGAACTACCGTCCTTCTTTTTAACTAGCAACACTGGCGCTCCTCAAGGCGATACACTCGGCCTGATAAACTGTTTTTCTAGTAGCTCTTCAATCTGCTTCTTCAACTCCACCAGCTCAGCAGGAGCCATTCTGTAGGGTGCTATAGACACGGGTCCTGCTCCTGGCACCAGGTCAATGAAGAACTCTATATCCCTAGTAGGGGGTAGTCCAGGTACATCCTCAGGAAACACATCTGAGAAATCCCCCACTACAGGCGTCTCCAAGGGTCCAGTCTCAGTCTCAACGGACAATTGAGTCAGAATCAGGAAGCATTGAGACCCTTCCTTCATTGCCTTGTCCACCTGCTGTGAGGACACCAACAAGTCTTCATCTTCCAAGCTAGGAAACAACACTTTCTTCTCGTTACAGTCAATGAGAATGTGATTGGCGGATAGCCAATCCATCCCCAAAATGACATCCAACCCCGCCAAGGGTAAACAGATGAGGTTCACCCTGTACTTGCGACCCTCAACCTCGATCTTACACCTAGCACACATGGTCGAGGTTCTGACCAACCCAGAAGCAGGTGTGGACACCACCAGGTCATACTGGAGCTCCTTCACCAGAAGACCTAACTCCACCACTCTAGACTCCGATACAAAAGAATGTGTCGCCCCCGAATCGAACAGAACATGCAAGCTCCTACCAGTTATCACACAAGACCCGATGATGAGGTTACCTGATCCCGCTGCCTCTGCACCCGTCACGGCATACACTCGACCCGCCGCCTGTGGTCTCGCACCTCCTCTCGACGGCTGTGACTGAGGCTGTGATGAAGGCCACGACACTGTGTTCCTGTCAACTGGGCAATCCTTGATGAAGTGACTTGTCTGGCCGCATCTATGGCAGGTCCTCCTGTCAGAAAGCTGGGGGCAGGCGCTCCTCAAATGGGGCCCCCTACAGTGAAAGCACTGCGGCCTAGAAGGCTGATACTGCTGGGGCTGATGTGAGAACCTCCTGGGCCCCTGGGGCTGAGGCCTAGAGTATGGTTTCCTCCTGTCGTCGTGTTTGCTCGTGGACCCAGATGGTCCTCCCACCTTCAGCTGAGACCTCTGCTGAGCTTCAACTTCAGCCTTGAGTTTCTCCATCACTCTTGGCTTCTCTACCAAGGCAGGGAACTCCTTGATAGAGAGCGGAGCCACCATGAGCTTGAGGTCACCCCTCAACTCATTCTCAAATTTTCTACACTGCCAGTCCTCCGCCATCTTCAGGGTGTGAAATCTGCCCAAGTGTTTAAACTTTTCAGCGTACTCAGACACTGACATGTCTCCTTGCATCAGCTGCAAGAACTCAACCTCCTTCGCATACCTCACACTATCTGGGAAGAACTCAGCATAGAACTTCTTCTTAAACAGTTCCCAGGTGATGGTCTCATGGCTGTCCTCCAACATCATCTTCATGCTGGACCACCAATGCACGGCCTCTCCAGCAAGAAGGTACTCAGTGTATGCCAGCATGTTCTCTGCAGGACATCTCTTAGCATCATAGATTCGTTCCATGTCCCGTATCCACTAATCAGCTCCATCCGGGCTAACTTTTCCATCAAAGCGGGATGGATGGCGTTGTAGGAAATCCTCCAAACTCCACTCTTGCACTCGGGGCAGTGAAGCTTGGGAAGAGCCAACGGCTGAACGGTTTTCCCATATCTAATGCAGGGCTTCCAAGTGCCTCTGCTGACTCGCTTCTGCTGCTAGTCTTGCAGACTCCATCTGTTGCAAGGCTAGATTCTGCTGATTCACCATGTTAGCATTCTGTTGCTACATGGCTGCTATCATCGCCTCAATTGCTCCCACCAAATGAGGATTATCTGGGTTTGGAACAGGAGGTGGAGGAGGTCTAGGTGCCATAGCTCTGATCACACAAAGAAGGAACCATCAGATTAGTCGACAGGTGCAACAACTTATGCCAAACACATTACGAGGAACACATAACAAAAGCCAAGCAAGCTCACACCTACAGATCCTAAAGGAATCACTACTCTGATACCAAATTGTAACATCTCGTTTTCATAGTTTTATACTATTAAACAAAACATTTAAATTTCAATAATTCAGAAGCAGATGATGACGTGGCCGGTATAATATAATACAGTCATCCTCAAAATAACCATACATATAGCCTACAATAAACAAAGGGTTACAAAACACCCTAATTAACCCTAATTATCTACTATAGGAACATGTAACTACCACTGCTAGAAAACGTCCTGGAAACCCATTCAACGCCTGTCTAAGAAGGGTGTACCTTCGCCTGCACTTTTATCTGCTCACGCCATTCAATAAGGACGATCATAGCAAAAGTAGAAGACACACAGAACACAATAGGAACTAGAAGGGTAAGCTAACTTGAACAAAAGGGCAAATCATGCAATTATCATACTAAGACAGAAAACAGACTTTTATTACACAATCTATTAAATCATCAAATTAGTCCTGACCATAACACCACACATCTTTCTAGACTCGATATCCGGATTATGTAAGTGGCATTGGAGCTCTTGGTGACTTGCACTTGAGATGGTTCCTAAACTCTGCAAAGTTTTAGGCACAAGGGGTATTCACCCAACCACTCTCAAGGTAAATCCCATCACCTCTATGATGGATCGGAATCATAGATCAGGACCTCCTGCTACTCCCCCCGACGTAATCCATCATACTCTACTTGAGTCTTAATGGTTACTAGGAGCGTCAAGATGCCACCAATCTGAGTCCTCATGCCCTTACATTCACTAAAACCACATTCCTTAGAATTTCCCTTGAAATCCTAACTCCAACATATTCTCATTCACATCAAATTCGCACTCAATTCCATCACACAGTCTAACATGCATAAAGATCACATACAAGACCAACTATCATCATTTTAAAGCAATCGATATAGTATCATGTAAGCCAAACAGTGAGAAAGCTAACTTCTGCAGGGAATCTCGCTTAGGCTAGAGAGTCTCGCCTAAGCTAGAGAGTCTATTTCGCTTAGGCGAGTTAATCTCGCCTGGGCGAGACATCATATAGTGGCGAATTACAAATCCTGGGCGAACTCTCGCTCAGGCTAAACTGGCTCGCCTTGTCGAGATGTTATCTCGCTCAGGCGACTCCAGCTCGCCTAGGCGAGGTTTCACGCAGTGACAGAGGTGATCCTCTGGTATTTTCGCTCAGGCGAGAGCGGCTCGCCTAGGCGAAACTACCAGGAAATCCTCTTTGTTCTTCACATGCAAGCTCGCTCAGGATCATCCAACACTCAATATCACGCAAAGGCAGTTTCAAACACGAATTAAACATACAATCAAGCAATTCAATCACTCCCAAACACAATTCATGCGAAATCTAGATTAAAGTCAGCTTCCCTTACCTATTTTCGATTTAAAGTTAGGATGAAGACAACCTAGGAGAGGAGAGCAGAATTCCTCAGTCCGACCTGGAAGAATTCATCATCCAGTCACAAGGAAAGGATGAACACATGGTTAGGCTCTGAATGGAAGCAGGGAATTCGAGTTGAATTTCGGAATTGGACATTAAACCACAAGAGAGACTTACCTAAGAGAA
>Ga0214544_1007193_pt1 | contig 19795 bp, 7 predicted proteins | sample CNSS3metaG_FD_160074 | JGI IMG/M metagenome (GOLD analysis project Ga0214544, IMG submission 160074) | Root nodule microbial communities from cowpea collected in UCLA plant growth center, Los Angeles, California, USA - CNSS3 | ecosystem: Host-associated > Plants > Roots > Nodule | place: USA... | reverse complement strand
GCTTCCTTCCTCTGCAGACAAGCATTTCATTGTTATCTTATCTTGTTTCTTGTCATAAGTTTGTCATGGTTGCAAAGATATATTATTGTTCTTTTATTCCCACTTTTCCTTTCTACTCCCTCTATACACTGCAACTTCATCCTTTCTTTTTCAACTTCTATATATCTTGGAAATGAAAAAGAAAAACAAATGAAGCTGAAGTAAAATTGTGATTAGAATGATTTTTTTCTTTTCTGATCGTTTTATTATATAATTTCTATAATGTTTTTACTTACAAATTATGCACAAGTAAAAATTAAATGTGATTATTTATATTTTTTAAAAGTTACAGAGAAGCCATTAACAAAATTTAATATTTCTATCAATTCGATGTGCGTCATGGAGTAAGTGAGACAAACTTGTTTAAAATTATATTTACTTGATAAAATGACATTAATCAAAATTTAAGTGAAGTTATCCTTTTCACTTCTGGTTAAATTATTATTATTATTTTTAAAATGAATTTTGAAATCAAACTGAAATTGCGTTTTTGTGATATTTGTGTAAAGAGAGCACAAAATATCCTGAACGAAACCTGCTATTTTTTGTCTAGTCTAAAGCATCTCTCCACCACGAGTTAACCGACGAACTATTCAGAAGCGTGTTCTATGTAGAAAAATAGTACCAATTTTGAATATAGCTCATATATTAGAAACGGAGTTAAATTAACTTGACTTTATAAAATTGGTAAATTGGTTTCTTTCGTTTACTTTTTAATCATATTTGGCTTCCACCGCTGACAAATAACATTACTTTTTTTTTTTAATTATAAAACATTTTATTTTAAAGTTTTGCATTTGGATATAAAATTTAGTTCACATAACTGTTGGTTTCAAGTTAATTCTATCAAAATTAATTATGCTTAATTTTAAATCCGTCGGACCCTATAATATTATTTAAAATGAATTTATGCATTTTAATTTAGGAAAATATAACTAAGAGATCCATGGAAAAGTTAAGCTTATAATAATTGTTTATTTAAGAGAGCATTTTCATTCATCATATACTTTTATTCCCTGACAAACATTCATTAAAAGAATTGACAGAAGTTATTTTGATATGGATTTGTGGATCCTATGAGCATGTTCCATTGAAGAGTTTGGATAGCGAATAGTGAAGAAAAAGTTTGGAACCGTTGCTTTCCTGGAAGAAAGACAACCGAAGAGAAAAGTCACAAAAACTAATATAGTTTTCACTTTATCGTTTACTAGATCCTATTAGAAGCGATGCAAAAAAAAAAAAGTTGTTTATGATTGCAAGCATAAGCATTGGGCTTTGCTTATTATAATAAACCTGTGAATCTTCCAGGCAAGATCTGCTGTCTAAGAATGCTTCTCCTTTCTTACAAGTTACAACAATTTTCCTTGTGGCCGACACTCTCAAGAAAAAATGAACTTGTTTATTTTCTCCTTTTATTACAAATTTTGATATTTTTCTTTTCATTAAAGGGTGCATGTTGCAACCAAGAAGACGTTAACTGAGAACCCTCATTTTCTTCGCTATAAATAATTGAGGGACACACTGAAAGGTTCATTTATAACACCGAAGAGACAAGCCCATGGTACTACCAAAGTGGCAGGGCTGTTTTCTAGATTTTTAGGATATTCGAAAATTAAATTTTAACAATTTTCTTTTTCAACTTGAATAGACATCTTTTAAACTATTTTAAAATATAAAAAAATTAAAAAAATTAAAAAAATTATCAAAATTTAGTTATTAAAAAATTACCACTTTTAAATGATATCTTTTTCCGGTATGCATTCCCGACATCAACAGGAATATTATGAGTATTATTCATCGTCTTAATCCTTGTTTTGTGTCAATGACTAGAACTTTTAGATAGGAACATGTATAATTTCACTTCAATTTCTAATCTTTTCAATACTGTCCATTTTATATATTTCGTATCTAACTAAACAATTCTTATTTATTCTGCACGTTTTTTTTTTCTTTCCACATTTTTTTTCCAAGGATGTAAGTAAGAATCTTTAAAGGTTACGGATCATATCCCACTTAGAAATTCTCTTCTCTTATTTCCAACTTTCCAATCTGTTGCCATAATTTCACTTCTTTTATAAGGCCTTCGAATACTTCCTTTCACGTCTTACAATTTTTTCTGCTCATTTTTCATCTCTTTGTAGTGATTTCAGAGAAAGTTGATAGAAGGTGGTGATTTGGTTTAATAGAAAGACACTGGATTTAAGTAGAAAGTTTACTATTAATAGGGATTGATTTGATTGAATTAATAGTAGGTTGTTTTTAGTATAATGTAAACATTATCATTATGTGTATTTTTTAAAAATATAAATATTTTGTTTTAAAAAATAGTTGAGAAATAAATTATTTCTTTCAAATATTCTTTTTAAATATTCTTTTTAAATATTGTTTATTAATTTTTAGTAATAGTTATAAAAAATAAAAATATTATATATGTGAGTAAATTAGCAATCTATGAAACAACTCTTGCAAATCCATCCTTTTCTCTTCTCACATTTCATTTTCTCTTTCAAAACTTTCCTTCCATATCATTACAGATTATCTCAAATTACTTGAAACCAAATACAAACAACATCTTAAATTAACCCTCTTAAACTTTCACAAATAATAAACTATATCTACCAAATAAAGTATTAGTGTAAAAATATTTTGATTCATCTAATATTGATTTAACAATTTATAAGGTATCTTTAACAATTCAATCCAACTTAAGTTAAGATTAATTTGTGATTTTTAATATTTGTCTCAATAACTTTTTTTTAAGGTCAATTGTCTATCACTATTTATACATGATTTTTTTTTGTCTATTACTCATAAAAAAAATCGTCAATATACAAGCATTTGATCATTATTAGAACTTTTAAGTGAAGAATATCACTATTAAAAAATATGGAATTGAAAATATTAGAACTTTTCAACTCTTTTGAAAATATAAGGAATTGAAAAGTATCGGGAATCATTATAAATTTTGCTATAAACAATATTGTTTAGTTAGAACAACACATGCAAGGAATTGAAAAGTATCGGAAATATGCTCAAATAAAACAACACATGCATCAAAATATAAAATGAAAAAAAAAAAATTGAATCTAAGAAATGACTCAACCCAGAATGCGGACCAGAATCAGTTGGGCTAAAAAGATGGAGTATGAACTTGGCCCATTTAAAGAAAGGCCCAGTAAGGGCCCAAAACAATTGGAATGTGATTTTTGTCTTGGTACACGATTTCAATTCAGTTACGAACCTGTGAGAGTTTTGTGATGGCTTCCGCTATGGTGAATCGAGGTGGTTGTCGGATCATGAAATCAGTGTCTGCAGTTCTTGGTACGAGGTTTTACGCCAAGATTGCAACTGGGACTGACATAGTCTCTGCCGCATCCAATGTTTCTCTCCAGAAAGCTCGTACCTGGGACGAGGGTCTTGCTTCCAAATTCTCCACCACTCCTCTCAAAGACATCTTCAAGGTCCCACTCTTTCTTTGGTTTTTTTTATGCCGTTCCATTTTTCAAACCCCTTTTTCACTATATTGCTAAGTCTTTTTTTTTTTTCTTTTAATTTCCAGGACAAGAAAGTTGTTATATTTGGGCTCCCAGTAAGTTAACTTTCAATTTTTCTGAATAATTGATGTGTCTCTGGATGCCACTTTGGTGTTTGTTTGTTTTGTTTTTGCAAGATTTGGTGCTGTTTTACGTGGATGAATGACTGCTTCCTTTGTTTCTAGGAAATGGAATTGTTTGAAAGAAATGTGATTATTTTAAGAGTGATAATTTTTATGCTTTGGTTATCTCTCAGGGTGCATACACAGGAGTTTGTTCAAACAAACATGTTCCTTCTTACAAAGAGAATATTGACAAGTTTAAGGCTAAAGGGATAGATTCTGTTATTTGTGTGGCTATTAATGATCCGTATACGATGAATGCGTGGGCTGAGAAGCTTCAAGCCAATGAGGCTGTAAGTTATCCTTGCCTACTTCCCTAGTCTCACTATTAAAAAAAAAAGGTTTCATATGTTCTGAGGTTATACTTTTCTCATTTGCATTTCCCTGGTAAAACACTTGGTATCTCTGTCTAATTTTTGCTGCTAAGTTTTGAGTGACAATTGAAGGATCGTTCAATCTGTAGACATGTTTGTAATTAAGCGTGGGATGTCCTTGTGTTGTACATTGTCATTTTGTTAGAACTGGTCACGAGTTGAAGATAATGTATCAGCAGTGACTTGGTTAAATGAAATATGTGAAAGTTGTAGTAAACATAATCTGTTCAATTAATATGGAAATTTCTATGTTGACTATCATGCATTCATTGACCTCAATGAATTATAATTTTTTTCTATTTGGTGTCTTTTGGTTTTCCCATCTCCTTTATTCTGGGAAGGGATTATTGAGAAAACACTCTCTTATGGGTTAAAATTTATTGGAAGGAGAGACAGGTGTTAATTAAATTGTAAGACTCATCAAATTGTGATTTTTAATAAATTTCAATTAATTATAGAGAATGTGTTTAAAAGAGGGTGTGTTCCTAACATTTCTCTTTCGGAAATGGGTTATGTGCATTTTCTTTTCTAATGTTATGCACAATTTATCTCCAGATTGAGTTTTATGGGGACTTTGACGGGAGCTTTCACAAGAGTTTGGAGTTGGTTACTGATCTCTCGGGTGCATTACTTGGAACACGATCTGAAAGGTATGTTATATACCATCCTCGTAGTTGCACTTGTTCACTTGAACAACTGTTTGATTTTGATCCTGAAAAAACTTGCTTTCTTCCTATATTTTAGAACTATCACACGCCTAAATTTTGAGGTCATAAGTTCTCTGTTTTAAAAAAAAAGGATACAAAGTACTGATGAAACTACCAAGTAATGACAACATAATAATGTAAATATATTAACAATGTCAAACCATTTTCATAATCCTGCATGCATCATTTTAAAGAGGAAACACTATAAATGCACTTTGCCTGTTGGAATTTTCAAAATAATAATAAAAGAAATTCTGATTCACGTTGATTTGCTATCACTTACTGTTTATTGGCCAAATATGGGGTTTGGGGGAAACCATACCTGAAGCCAGACCAATTGGTTGGGTAGCTAGTCCTTAGAACATTGCTTTCTACACAAGACATGCATATTCCTTTTTGAGTTAAAGATTAGATTTCAATTCTAAAAGAGTAGTTGTTTCCTTGTAGATGGTCAGCATATGTGGTAGATGGAAAGGTTAAGGCTCTTAATGTTGAAGAAGCTCCATCTGATGTTAAGGTTTCTGGTGCAGACACCATTTTGGGACAGATTTAAAGTTCCTGTTTGGTTTGTTTATATGTAGTAAGTCTTCAATAAAATGTACCTAATACTTCCTGCTGATACAAGCTTGTCAGTTTGGACTTTTTTCTGTGGTCACTACTCCCTTCTTCCCTGCATGCATGGTTATTCGGTTGAGTAACTTTTCGGCATGCATAACATATCAGCTGTAACTTTGGTATTTTATCATTTCTTTATTTATTTATAGTCTTACTTGTTTTTCTGTTGAAGTCTCCCTTGAGTTTAGTAACATCTTCATTGCAACTTGAGTTCCTAAGTTATTTTAGTGAGTCCTATTTTATTTCTCTATTCACAAAATCTTTATTTTGATTTGGAAAACTGTATTTTTAATAGTTAGGTAACTTTGATTGTAGTTTGTCGTATAAGAACTCTATAAAAACTCATTTTCTTCAATAGTATTTTGGAGTTGCTTGACTATACAAATCAACATGATACATTGAAGTTGCGACTAGTGAAAGGCTTCCATTAGGTTTTTACACTGTAACACCTTTTAGCCGTATTAGCTTAACGTGTCTGATACATTAAGGAATTATGACACCGAATCCTTTTGTTATATATCAATTCATGTTTACATAATAATTTGGAGAAGGAAGGTTGGTTTGTAGAGTTTAGAAGGGAGGGTGAAAGGTTGTAGGTTCAATTTCTCTTATTATTAAAAACTAACATCTAAGATTTGTCGATAAAAAAAAAAAATATTATGTTTGCATGATTTGATTTTTGGTCATGGGCGTGAGTGGTGATTTTGGGATAGGTAAACCCTGCATTTTTAAGTTCATGTCTGTTAACCTTCCACAGAGCTATGGATCAAGGACAAGTTTAAGTCTTGAAAATCCTTCAATTTTTTGGATGTATTATTTTTTATAACCACATTTATCTTCTTCTTTTTTATACTTTTTTTCTTAAGGTTTTCATGCTATAGGTATAGCTAGTTTAGATTAACAAGAAAATAAAATATGAATTTGAAGATAAAAATAATTAATTTATGGCCCATCGTTTGAAATCATAAGGCTTTTCTCACTTTAAACACTCTTGCCAATTTGATATTCCAATTATGGAATATTCTTTCATCTTGATTGCCTATTCAACCAATTATATCCTTAATTAACTTTCAATGATGCTTAAAATATTCAGAACAGGATTAAGCATAGTAGATATGGGTATTAGATATTTGCGTGTAAATAAATATCAATACTTATTCCTGAAGAGGCTAAATATACATTGTATTCAATTACAATTTTCAAAATATTGAAATTTCAAACATAAAAATGGTTAAGAGATTCCATGTCATATTTAAAACAAATTTGAAAGTTTAAAAATCAAAATTTCAAATGTGTATGGTAGAAATTATGTCTGACTAATTCATAACCAAGTATTTTATTTTAAAGTTAAATCTTCACAAAATATTGGTATATTAAATTATAGTATATACTCGTAGTAAATAATTTATAGATTCATTACTTTTGGTGAATTTGAATTGTGTTCTTAAGTTTAAATTTGTTCTATGTTTTTTTCATTAGGGAAGGACTAGTTGAGTGCTAAAGTGGAGAAGTAGTTCTTAATCACAGAATGAATTTTACTGCTACTTCTGTTGTACTTTTGTTGTTTTAGAAAGTGAGAGTTCCAAATGAATTTTTAAAATGCTGTGAAATTCGTGTTTCCTTGACATTGTTATTCAGTCTGCTAACGTAACAACATCTGTCAGTAATGTTAGCTGAGAAACATTAATCTTCTCAACTCGAGCAATTCTCTGGCAAGTAAAGGGCTAGAGACTGAAAAGTTAAGGGCTAGATTAGGAACCAAAATTCTTTTTTTTTTTCGTAATTTATTCAAGTGGCGGAATTACTGAGCGAAGAAGCAACAGAATAATGCAGAAGAAAGAGAGGACCCAAAAAAGTAGAATTGAAGGACAAGACAAGAATGATAGGTTATGCTGTTATGTAAAGGCAGAAAACGAATGCATGTGTTGTTTTGTTTTGTTCCATTGGCCTTTCCAACGAAACGAAAGGAATCCCAACAAGGAAGCCATGACAGGCACATTGGTGAAGCGAGTGATGAAATCATTGTGTGCAGCTCATGGGATGAGGTCTTCTTCCTCTTTGGCAAAGGTTAAAGTTGGAACAGATATACTCTGCATTGCACCCAATGTCTCTCTTCAAAGAGCTCGCACATGGGACCAAAGTGTCGCTTCTAACTTCTTAACCACTCCTCTCGTGGACATCTTCAAGGTCCCCACCACCTTCTGTTCCATTCTCACTCTCAAACCCATCCTTTTTATCTTTTCTCTCAGTTACTGTTACTGATGTATCTTCCCACCTTGCTTCAGGACAAGAAAGTCGTCATATTTGGAATCCCGGTGAGTTATATTATATATTAGAATTTTGTATACGTGATTTTCAAGAGTTAGAAGTAAATTAATGGACCTTGCTTTCATTGTATTTTCCAAAATATTTGTTGTGATGTTTTGACTATTTATCAGGGTGCATTCACAGGAGTCTGTTCAGAAAAACATGTTCCAACTTACATGGATAATGCTGACAAGTTTAAGGCTAAGAGGGTCGATTTTGTTATCTGTGTTGCAATCAACGATCCGTATACTATGAATGAGTGGGCAGAGAAGCTTCAAGGCAAAGACACTGTAAGTTATCCCTGTCTTCTTGCCTTACTTAGTTTCTTCTTCCATTCTCTTTATTCATAAAGTTGGTATATAAAAATTCAGAAATATAACTAGTATTTTCTTTTATATTAAAATGAGAGGTGAAAAATAACTTTTTTCTTACAAATTGTTACTAGATGAAACAAGTTAGTAGTTTCCTTAGCATTTGAATTTGCAAACTGTTACATTTGCAAACTAGATGAAACAAGTTAGTATTTACAATTTTACATTTACCAAGGTTGCATTCTTTTACTTCTGGGTACTTGCTACGAATGTTGCCCTTTCATTTTCTTTTTAAATTGGACTTCCAGATTGAGTTTTATGGGGACTTTGATGGGAGCTTTCATAGAAGTTTGAAATTAGTCACTGATCTCTCTAATGTTTTGCTTGGAACTCGTTCTGAAAGGTATATAATATCTACCCTCCATGAATTAAGATTTGACACATAGTTTTGTTTTGTTCTGAAAGGTATATATCATAGAAGTTGTAATCCATATAGAAGTGCTTTTTTATGTAAGATGCATCTATTACTATTCTTTTCTATCTTTAACTTCATTCAGATATTAAAAGAGTATTGCTTGGTTGTAGATGGTCAGCATATGTAGTAGATGGAGTGATTAAGGCTTTAAATGTTGAAGAAGATCCATCTGTTGTTACAGTTTCTGCTGCACAGACCATTTTGGAACAGATTTGAGGTTTCTGCTGGTTTGTTTCTATGCATAAAGTTGATCTTACAGTGTGAGGTTGGTTTATAGTCAGTAAAATTGAAATTAAATCTTTGAACATGGTTGAGGTGTATGATGTTGGTTTATTTATTTTTTATTTTAAACTTCAAAAGAAATAGATGAATTTTCTTCTTGCAGTGATAAATCTTCTGCTCTTTGTTTTCTTCTAAAACTTTAGTCAAACTAAACTAAAATTGGCTTAGCAATTATTAACCTAGAAATGTAGGTATCACGAAAATTAAAAACGAAGGAAAATTGGGCTACAAGTTATGCAGATATTTTGTGGTGTGACTTGACTTTCAACTTGTTTGAAACATCGTTATTACACTGTACCAATTGTAAAATTCACGTCAATAGTTTTCTTTCATTTATGACATAAGCTACTTGACTAAAAACGGAGGGAGAGAGAGTGATAAAGTCATGTTAAATACGCTTTATAATCTTCTAATATAAACCTGATATGGTGTTTTCTTTTCAGGTTTAACGTGATATTCATACAAGTCTATCCTAACTAACTTATTTCTCTCATTTAAATAAATATTTCGAATTAATGTTTCAAGTATGTTAATTGATTATCAACAAGCCCTGTGGTTGATTTAACGCAATTGTCTTATTTGATTAGATAATATCATAATTATTTAAAAAGTGGGACTGTATAAATAGACCGATAAATTTACGAATTAATTATCTTATCACGCTAAATAAGGATAAAACTGCAAATAATTTTAATTTTAGAGAGTTAAGACTATTTCTAAGCAGAAGCACAATTATTAATTAGTATGACGACGTAATTTTATATACAAAATGATATTTTATTAAAACATCATTTATAAATAAATCGACTTTTTAAACTTAATAAATTTTCTAAAAGTATGTTTAGTAGTGGACATTTAAGAAAGACTTTAAACATAAAATTTATTATTTATAAGATTTTGTATTAGAGAAAGATAAGATATTCATCATGAAGAATAAGTCTTTCTACAAGAATTATCAAGACCTTTAAAATATAAAAAAAATACACACACACACACACACATATATATATATATATATATATATATATATATTAAATTCTTTTTTACAATAAAAGAAATTAGTTGAGCCTATTACAAATTACTTAATATCTTAAAGTGAGATATAACATTAGAACCAAAATATCTACTTAAATAAAAGGACCTTTCAAAAATCCCTACTTAGTTCTTTTTGTTAATTTAGACTCAATTTAATGTGAGCAATGCAGACGATGCTAGTCTTTACCTAAAAAGATAAACAAATATACGTATTCGAGAAAGGAAAATGAAAGAAATTAATAAAATTTAGTAATTTTAAATGTTGACATTAAAATAAATTTTAATTACAGCAAATAAGCTAAGTATTTCATGCTTAATATATGTCTTTTCATGTTTAATGTTAAAATAAATATCAAACTAAAGTTATTTCGTGTTATATTGTATAAGGTAACCATAAACTTTCTTGGATTATCCGATCGGTACCATCTATATTCATCAACCGTTTTCGTATAATCAAACTGATAACATCCACATAGAACAAATAGTTAGTGATAATGATGACAAATTGTATTATATTCAATTATGCATTGAATGACCTTAATTACAATATTTAATTGAGTAATTGATGCCATTTGCCACCACAACTACCTCCTTTTGTTTTCTTTAGGCATTGGTCAAGTAGTTGAAAAGTTGGACAAAAGTTTTTGAAAAGAGAAACACTTGGTTAAAATGTAATTGATAAAGCATCTGTTAAGCTTATAAACTATTATAATTTTTTGTTACAAAATCAAGTATTATGTTAAATGATTGAAATGAAAAAGGTAATGTTAATGAATAGTTTGAATATTTGATTAACTAACTTAATGTAAAACATAAAAAAAAATGCAGTAATATATTAGCTCAGATACAATTTCAAACACAAGTTAAATCGGACTAGAATACCAGAATCGGTTTCTTAAGAAAATATATTACAAGCTATAACTTCTATTACGAAATATAGGAGTTAAAAATTCTTAGTGGATATAATGATCATGTCCAATACTCTCTTAGCGCACATTTTATACCATAAGAAACAAAATGGTGACATGTTTTCTTAAATTGCTAATATCATAATGATTTATAATTTATGTTAATCCTGTTTTAGTTTAACTGCATGTGCAACATCTGTAATTTTTACTTAGCAAGTAGCCTCAAACATAACCAAATTTGCAAATTTAGAGGCTCTGAAATAATTAGATTAATGCTAATAAAGTATTGGCATGTAAAAGGGGTAGTAGACATAGATAAGACTCCATGAAACATCTATTGAGATAGATGCAGCATTAAATAAAAGCAGTAGCTCTATAATTGATGGCACATATTTCTAATTCCTACAAGTAATTGACATTGATAACGATGCAGGACGCATACCAACGGGTACATTGGTTATCAGAGGCGTCTCTTGCACTTCTTAGACAATTGACTCAGGATAGTGACTAAACCTGGTCATCTAAGTCTCCATAGCTTATCATTTCCACCCTGAATAGTGAAACACATTGAAGGCGTTAGTCAATACTCAACTTTCAACCATTCAGAAACACACTACACAGACATCCACCGTTCCAAAATCCAATTTGGCACACTTCCTTTTAGAACAACAATAGTTATACCAACAGGGGTGCAAATGCAATTTTTGTTTCATTAAGATAGACTAATTTATGACTGCTACATAAATTCAACTTTAAACTTGTGCTGTAGTTTATTGGATACCAAGGTTTCATCGAACTTTGATAACCAGATAACTTTTGTAACAAACAAATTTTTAAGGTAGAAACTAAGATGTTTGATAGATTAGAAGTAACCTGGACCAAAAGATTGAACGCCAGTGACAAATGGGACATCTGAACTAACATCGTGAACTGCACCTTCACTCTCTTTACTTGGAGAACCCCCAATGCCATTCTCTCCAACATACTTCTTCCCTTCCTTTGGGAAGTCTGAAGTTCCCTCACTATGGATTGGAATGATAGGAAAATTGGACCGTTTTGAAAGATCAAGGCGTTCAATCATCCGTGCAACTCCAGCAATGCCTGCATTCATCTCACGCTGAACACCTTTACTCAGCTCTTTTACTGAGACATTATGGGCAAGTAACTTCTCTTTGAGGCCCCGTGTACCTTTTGAAATTGATTCCTTATATCTGTTGCAATATTTTAGAGATGTTATTAGCACTAACAATATTTCAGATAATAATTGGATTGGAGCATACACCGGTCAAAGTGCTAAGGTGTTTACCTGGTTGAAGCAGCAGAAAATTTGGATTTGAAGGATTCTGGGAAGGAAAACATCTCATAAGTGTTTGGTCGGTTTGCACTTTCGGATGTAGTGTTTGATACCGGAGGTTGACTGTTAAATGTAGATGTTACTCCAGAGGCAGGACCCGAAGATGGTGAAATTGTTTGCACCCCAGATACATGTATGGAAGAGTTAATATCAAGAACATCTGATGGACCAGCACCAGGTGATCTATTCCTTTCCTGTCTCTGAACAAGACGAGATCTATTTGCAGCAGCAACTAGGCGCCTCATAATCTGGTCATCAGAATCAGAGTCGTCTGAGAAAAAGTCATCCTCCTGCAACAGAATAACTTGAAACTGATCATTGAATGAAACTATGCTACATGTACCAAGGAAAGAAATGTCAATAGATATTAACACAACAAAACTGATCCCTAAAGATCAACACTTGGATATCTTACATAGGCATACTGTTCAAGGCGGGTACGAAAAGTAGTCATCTTTCTTGATCTCAAGCGTTTTTCAACTTCAACTGCAGCTAGAAGCTCTTGGCTGCAGAAGCAAAAGCAGTAAAGAAAAACTGCCAAGCATACCCAAAAAAGGCTAGGAACAAGTACTTAAAAAGGAGTAGAAAAAGTGACAGACTATTTTTAGGTGGGGAAGGGGTTTAGCAGGTGAGCATATATATACCTGGCAGGGTCTTTCAAAGCAAGGGATTGCCAACAAATTGGGCACTCTTGGCTTCTTTGTGACCTAAAGAAGAAAAGAGTTGTGTAAGATGCAGGCCTCACAATTCAAACTATTGTTCCACATTTGCAGAAGAAGGAAAAAGGTACCATTCCTTCTCACATTAGACAAAACCCAATCTATATTCATCAAGCACTTAGACAACTTACCACTCAAGAATGCAATGCAGATGATATTCATGTTTGCAATTAGTAACCTGGAATTCAAAACGAGACAAATTTATACTCTGTTAGAAATTTAATATCAGCAAATTGTAGATTATAAAATTTCCTTTTGATTATCTACAGGTCGCAACTCATTCGCACACAAAACATGAAACACATCAAAATAGTTAGATATCACGTTATTGAAAATATGTGGTAACACTCACTTAACAGGAATCAAAATTTAGACCTCAAACACACTTTGACGTTTAGAAGCTAAAAAATTAACCCTCGTCCACACATAAAAAATTATCAACTGGTGCAATAATAAGAACAGCACAGCCTTCTTCGGATATGCACATGACTGCAAGGCAAACTTATCCGTCAGTGCTGACAGTAGCTGACAGCAGCAGATCCACACACGCATCTCAGATTAAAGCAAAATAAAACACTGTAAAGTTCTAAGCAAATTCAATCGCAACTGCAAAACCCCAAAACATATTAAAAAACAGAATAAGTTGAAGACATATCAAATTTCCAAAAAGCACATAAATTTCTCAAATTTTGTCTAAAACATTATCAAAACTCAACGTGAATGAACCAACAAGTTCATGGAGTGCGATCAGTGGTTCAAGTTAGTAACTTTTTCACAATCCCAAATGCAGAAAACAGAAAACAGTGATGGGTCACAACATACAGTGGATGGTTCGTGAATGGTGAAGGACTCTAGGCATATACTGCAGGAGTCTTCAAAAGAGTCGTCGAAAGGTGCAGAAGAAGATGGAGCTGAAATGGATGGAATGGCTGACAGAGGAGAGGGAGAACAGGTGAAGTTTTCCATGGTTAGCTGCACAGTGGTGTGAGATGGAGAAGGGTTTACGGTGAAGAAGAAGAAGAAGACGAAACCCTAGAAATTGAAGATGAGAGAGTGTAAAAAGAAGGAATACAATTACATAAGAAAAGCGAATGTGCGAAGGAAGGAGAAAATCATGGGATGATCCTATTCAGACGCTTTGATGAAATCAACTATTGCTTATCTCAGACTTTTGTCTTTAACTTTTAATTATTAATGGATATTTGTCATTAACTTTTAATAGTAAATAGTGGTGATATTTTTATTAATTAAGTTGCTTTTGAATTCTTTTTCCCTTGTGTTTTGATGTTTTCTGTTTAACACTACGTATACGGTCCTCCTCCATTTTCATAGATAAAAAATATTTTTGCGAATTTTAATCTATTTCTGTAAATTTCAATAATGAAATAAAGAAAGAAAATTTCTTATTTTAAAATTCTTGAGTTGACAGACTAAAATTTAAAATACAAATGATAACACAATTTTTTAAGCATTGTATTAATATATTTTTTATAAAGTAGTAGAATAAAAAAAATTGGGTTTACTATAAAATACATATTAATCATTAACAAAACTAACAAAATACTTCGTTGATAACGTAATTATATAAAAAAAAAAAGCATGAACTATATTTTAGAACTTTTATCAAATAATCATTAAAATATTACTATATAAATATAAATTACGAATAAATTTGTCCAATAATAACTATAGCTTCTAATTAATAAGAAATCGGAATGTTATCTGCACAATTTATAACAATAAAAAAGACATTTAATTTAATATATACACATTTTGTTATACTGATTTAAACACCTAATAATCCCTATTATATAAATTACATTTTGGTATCGTTAATTGTGCACCAACCAAGAGATACTTGTAATAGTTTTTGATCGAAAAAGAAAAAGTATTTGTCCTTTTTCTTTTCCTTCTTGTGTGATTATTCTTTTCCCAACACAAGGAAATTTCTTTTGAACATTGCTGAAAACGTCAACCTTCGTACACCTAACGCTATTCCATGGAATATGAATACAAATAAAAGGAGTGAACTTTTTGACTTTAGAAATTGTCGTTCTTTCCTTTCGGTTTGTAAAGTGTCTATAGATTCATTAATATCATTCACATTCAAAATTTCTGTCACCATAACCACATGAAATAGAAGTTATTAGAGGTATTAGCTGTGGGCAGGGGTGGATTTTTTGTATCAGGAGGGCCATGTTCTTCCAAAATTTTGAATTTTTTTTAGTTATAATATATATATATATATATATATATATATTTGAAATTTATTAAATTTTTTAAATTGTAAATAATATATTTTAAGAATTGATAAAAATTAAATTGTATATTTTTTATTTATTTTATAAAACACAATATTTAGTGTTAATAGATAATAAAATATAAAATTAAATATAATAAAAAATTAAAATATTTTGATTTAATTTTTTTTATGGTCTTGTTTTTTTCAAAAGTTAACATTAAAATTATGTGAATTACTAAACTATTTATATTAAAAGTTTTAATTTTAATAAAATAGTCATTGATCTGTTTTAAGAAATTTAACAAAATTTACCGTAAAATACTAAATTGCATTAATTTTTCAATAATCAGGACCAAGTTGAAACTAAAAAAACTGGAAGACCAATTTTATATTTTTGAACAAAATTTGAATAAAAAAATTAATTAAACCAAATATTTATTAAGATAATTTTTATTTTTATTCTCATTATCTTTTTAGTTTTTCGCAAATTGTAATCATTTCTCACTCATATGCTTTCTTTTTTGTTTTTGAAGAAAAAAAAATTAGAAACAAACTCATTATTTTTTTCTCTCATTTCTCATCTATTCTATCCCTTTCTTGTCTCTTGTCTTAATAATGAAAACATTATTTTTTATCTCATAAACTTTATGAATATTCATTTTTTTATCAATATAAAAGAAAAATAAATAATGAATTATGTATTTTTTTCATAATCGATTTTTAATTGTGACTTGATTATAATATATTTTTATTTTAATAATTATGTGTCTCAATTATAAAAAAAATATTGTGATAAATTATTTTATAATATTATTTAATATATTGATAAAATTAAAAAAAAATAAATTTATTTTTTAAAAATGATAAAAAAGAAAGAATTAATGAAAATAAGAGAAATAATTTATTAGAAAAGTAATCTATCTTTTCACATCTTTTAAAGCATTATACTCATTTAATTTAATTAGAGAAGTAATTTATTATAGTATTATACTAATGATCAAATTTAATAATTTGAAAATTATATTATTTTGATGTCTTAATATTTTTTTTTAAGATCCACCGCTGGATAAAATTTTAATGTATTTATAAATAAATAAATAATGCTATATGATCATCAAACAGTAATCTATTGAGTTTGAGAGTTGTTGGATTGCGTGATGTGAAAGATAAGTGTGATGATGAAAATGAATTAGATTTGCGGTACAATGGGACCATCAAGGTTTGTGGTTGGCAAAAGCTTCACCTGTGAGTGGAAGAAACGGCATTCTTTTTTGTCAATTTTCATCCTTTATATAATCATAATTGAATTTGTATCCGTTTATATAATCATATGAATAAAACCATTTTGTTATTTATGATATGGGAAGCCAAATAATGCAATCTCTGCAGATAACTGTTACAAGGTTCTTCCTTACCTATTCTGGCATTTTCTCAATAATGCAATCTCTCAAGATATGTGACAAAAAGTGAGAACAGCAAGAAAATGGATTGGGAATCACTAATATTTGTGGCTGTAACAACCCAATTTAGAAGAATAGTTATAATAAATAAATCGTCACTTATGAAATAGAATTATAACATAAGATATATGGGAGATGACATGTTACAGTTATCCAAATAATAAAGGGAAAAACCAAATGCACAATGCAGTATCATTAGACATAAATTAAACATTAAACAATTTAATTTGAGAGTGCTCATAGGACAAGAAGTTGCAAAAATAAAATAATTTGACACAAGGTGCTCAAAAGAGGATTAGTCGTCCAAAACTATACAACATCATCACCATCATCTAAACGATCCCTATAAATCTTCACGTCTGCTCATATCAAGTATTTAGTGATCATTGCAAAAAGAAAAAGTCAATCAGAGAACACAAACACGGAGAGAAAAGGTAAGCTAGAGACAAAAATAATTTTCATCATATATGTATACAAGCAGATTTTTAAACAGACATACAAACAATATAAGACTCTCAAACTCAATTATCCGGATATATATAAAGAGATTGGATTCATGGGATGCTTGCACTTGTGGTGGCCTCTACTACTCTGCAGAGCTATTGCCAATGGGTTTCACCCTACCACGTACAAGGTTAGTCCATAATCATCTAGTGACATTATCCTGTCAAAGATTGGACCTCCTGCTACTTTCACCACTTCTACTCTATGTGAGCCTGACCGATTCTTTAGAGTTTCAGAATGCAATCTTGCTTAAATCTTTATCTAATTGTATACACTACAACACCACCATGAAATCTCGCCAAGAGTCTCATGAAATTACGTCTACTCATGCCATGTCCATCTTTCTCACACCAAATCCTCGTTCTATCTCAAGCATTATAATTTCATGTCAATGCCTAACCAACCAGCCAATTCATGTCTCATCTCATGTCAAGCACAACATATAACAATATCGATACATTGCATTAAACTTACGCGACATCATACTTCATACTATAAAAAGGGTAAACAAATCAATCATGGAAGTAGACAAACTTTCAAACAAATTTGTTGTGAATCTCGTTTAAGCTAAAGAGCTCTCGCTTAAGTGACATGAGTCTCTCGCTCAAGCCAGGGACTTTCACTGGGTGAGATTGTAAACAGTGCACACCACGAGTTCTCGCTTAAGCTAGTCTATCTCGCTTAGGCGAGATTACTCTCGCTCAAGCGAAAGGCCTTCGCTCAGGCGACAACTCGAAACAGAGAGAGGGATGAGTTTCTGCTATTCTCGCTTAGGCGAGAGCCTTTTTTTTTGACGAAAAATCACTCACTTAGGCGAGATCAGCAGATCTCCACCTGCTCTTACACATGCAAATCTAGAAACTCAAGCATAAAATGACCCAACATATTTTCAATCAGCACAAATGACCAACAAGCATTTTAAAATATGATTCCACAACCAACATGCATGCAATATTCTTAAAACTTTAGATTCTAGCTTCCCTTGCCTCAAAACTTAAAGTAAATTGTGGGAGGAGAGTTCTAACAGGAACAACCGTTATAACAGGAACATCACCACAACTCCAGGAATAGACTAATGAGCTAAAAAGATGCGCACAAGAACGGGAATAAGGTTATAAGGATGAACCCTATACATAACCAATGCAACCAAACTGAAAAGGACAGGAAACACAAAGTTTGAGCATGTGGGCAGCTAAAGGGATCCTGGAAAACAAGATGGATAGTCCTTTGTGGTCTTACAGACATACTTATTGATGGATGAATAAGATGGTTATGTTGTGTAAATGGGATTGGTACACCAAACCTTTAAGCGATAGTTAATTATGGATCTGATTCCAACTGCAGCATGTGATATATGATACTAAGGAGTATTTAAACTACGTTTTACCTCGATTCCTAAACCATGTGAGACTTATTGGGTGTTCGGAACAAATTCAAACTGCATTCCATGTGAAATATTACTCATCGGATCAGTCAAATCAAGTTAAGGGTGCGTCCTTCCTTGTCACATCTTACAAAATATTTAATCAACACTATCATGTGAATAAATCAAAAATAGTTGTCAAATGACTTTACATGATTTTTTCTAAAAATAAAAATAAAACCATAACAAAATTATTAATCTAGAATTTTTTTTTTCATATATAAATTTAGGTGTGATGCAGATTTAAATAAATACAAATTTAAGTAAATGTATACTGTATTTAAATGTTCAAAATAGTAATTAAGAATATAAAATTCATAGTGTGTCCAGTTTTTGTTTTGCCTATTGCCAATGTCCACCGTTCTTTTGTTTTTAAGTTTTTTTGGCTTAAATAGTGGGGCACATCTTGCTAAGGTTGGGGATTTTTGGCTAAGTTTTGATGATAAGTATGGTGAAGCTAAGAAAGCAAAGACATTGAGTGTGGTGGTGCATTCCCTTCTCTCCCAAGAGGATCAAACCAACGGGGACTTAGTTCAACCATTTGGAGTGTGTTTTCATCGATTTCACCCCTCTTGCATTAATTCTTGCTTACTTCAACAAAAAATCAATTGCAACTCGATCACTGTTTAATATTACTTTTTATTGTTTAATTTCAGAATAAATATTTTTTTTCATTTTAGGATTCTCTTTTATTTCCTTTTTCCCTTTAGGATTCTCTTCTTTTTCCCTGCTGCCCACAGATTTCATTTTGTTTGATAAGTAGTTAAGAAATTATTATATTTATCTTATAAAACTCTTTTAAAATATTGTTTTCGAATTGACTTTCGTTCTTTTTTAATTACACGAATTCAGTCTCCTGCGGTAAATTTAGTCTTACCTTTTCGTTCATTATAGAGCTTTTAAATTTGATTTGAATGGCCTGATACAGTAATTAAATATTTATAAATTATTTAAATTTTAAAATTAATAATTAAGAGTATAATATTAAAAATATATACAAAAAGTATATATAATTTTAGATATGTAATTATAGATATAGCTTTATATAAAATAAATTTTAATTATTGAAATAAAAAATATTATCAGTAATAATGTGTAAATAATTTTTTTATTAGAAGTAATTATTTAAATTTTAAAAGGTAGTTATAAAATGATAAAAAGGTAAATAATTCTTTTATAATAAATGCTTATTTAATTTTGAAAAAATAATTATTAAAATGAAAAAAATGAAAAAAAAAAATTTGTTAAAAGTAATTATTTAAATTTAAAAAATAATTATTAAAAGCGTAAAATTAAAAAAATAAGGTCCGCCTCGTCCTCGTTCCCATACCTGCCAAAATACCCATTCTGATCTTAATTAATACCTATAATTTATTGGGTATATA
>Ga0214544_1007190_pt1 | contig 19801 bp, 9 predicted proteins | sample CNSS3metaG_FD_160074 | JGI IMG/M metagenome (GOLD analysis project Ga0214544, IMG submission 160074) | Root nodule microbial communities from cowpea collected in UCLA plant growth center, Los Angeles, California, USA - CNSS3 | ecosystem: Host-associated > Plants > Roots > Nodule | place: USA... | reverse complement strand
CATCAAGACCGAGTTTGTCAACTCAAGTGATCAATTAGCAGATATTTTCACTAAGTCTCTTCGAGGACCTAGAATTGATTATCTTTGTAACAAGCTTGGTACATACGATTTGTATGCACCAGCTTGATGGGGAGTGTTAGATGATATAATATTTTGTTTAGTAGTTGGGCTCAGCCCATTATGTATTTTTGGGTTTGGCCCATTATCAATATAAATAAACTATCCTTTGTGTAAGGTTTACACAAGGGAGATTAATCCCAAACCTTTTCATCTTATTTTACACAAAGCATGTTATCTCATTAACTGAATGTCAACAAGCCTACTGTGAAGGAAATTTAACCTTCTATATCAAGATGTTGACTACACAAGCAAAGCATGTTATCTCATTAACTGAATGTCATTATTTGTTCTTAATGATCGGGTACCCCACTTTATCATTTCCTTTACATGTTTTTAGTATCATATGTTTTGTAAATAACCTCACAAATGGTTAAGATATTTCTCCTCAACCATTTGATTGTCTTTGTGGGATATCATCGCTTTCAAAAATGGTATCAATGTTTCTCTTTCGATCATCATAGGTATTTCATGTTTCTTACCATCCCTTTCTTTAAGTTTATTCCATATTACACAACTATACATTCTAACGACGACATATATAGTCACTTTTCCACAATTGTCAAACATCCTTCATTACCACATGACATCTTTTTCATAACTTGATACGCTTCTCCATTGCCTCTTTAGATATATCAAATTCGCTCACAACCTAATGAAATTCTAGTACAGGATCCATCGATGAATCATGTTTGATCCTTTCCTGACATCATCTTTCATACACGGTCTAGTGTCCCTTGAAAATAATTGGTTTGTTATTATTCAAAGAGGAATACGTACTACTTGTAACCCGTCTCCTGACTATACAAGCCTTATTTATCATCGGTTTTCCACCAAACTTTATATACTTGTTTGTTCTTGTTATCTTCTATTCCTATTCCTAAGCCTCTAGGTGAAGTTTTATCTCACCTAGAGTGACGACAACTAATGCTTGACAAGATGTGTACCCTTCAAAGTAGTGATAGTTGGAATTGATTCCACTTCCGGTAGTTATTCACAACTGGACTTTGTTTCAGCTTAACATCATAAATGTATTTCTACATGGTGATCTTGATGAAGAACCTTAGATGGAGCAACATTCTTAATTTGTTTCTTGAGGTGAGTCATCTCATATTATATGACGTCTATGCAGGTCCCTGTATGTTCTCAAGCAATCACTTTGTGCATGGTTTGGTCATTTTCAAACTATCATCCAACAATTTGAATTAATACAAAGTGATGTTGATCATTCTTTGTTTTATCATCATTCTCTCGGGGATGTGTATGTGAAGAATTAAAGTATGAGTCTTAGTCCTACACTGAGTAGAACTGAGAAAGTTAAGCAATATAAGAATAAAAGACTCAAACTCATAGTCTTGAGGTTTTGGGTTGGAAGTTATGTCGTAATCTTTTATATGACTTTTCTCAAGACTCATTGGTCTTAAATCTCCCCAATATCTTATATCTCCTCCTGAAGGACCTGACAATGATTTCAAAGTCGATGGTTCACCTTGGTGATTGATTTAGATGAGAACAGTATAGAGTGAGTAGTGAAGAAGTCATGTTTATTGAAAGGCTTCCAAACAGAGTCTTCACGCAATTGTGTCCCGCTATGACAAAACATATATAAATAATGGTCAACATTGAGGTACTCGTGGTTAAAAATATTTCCACTTGAGGAGAAGTTTAATAATGTGGAAGGGACAATCTACATTGAGTAAAAATCCAAGTCTGGGTCTAACTCCTACGTTCAATAGAAATAAGAAAGTTTAGCAACATATAAAAAAGAATACCCGCAAATTGTTTTAAGGTTTTGGATTAAAGCCTTTATATGGGTTGCTTCATGGCTCGTTGGTACCGAATCTTCACCGGAGTATTCCCCCTTAAAAGACCCAACAATGTCTATTGTATTGTGTATGTAGATGACATTGTTATTATAAGTAGTGATAAGGAAGGTATTGTACAACTAAAACTATTTTTCTCAAAATATCTAGAAAACAAGAACGTGGACACTTGTGATATTTCATTGGTATAAAAATGATAAAATCCAACGTGTATCAAGGAAAATATGCTCTCAATATTCTACAAGCAATGATGATAAATGCTAAATATGTAACAAACAATGACTCTGACTATCAAACTTGTACCTGACCAAGGAGAATCATACTTTTATCCAAACAGATACAAATAGTTGGTAAACTAAATTACCTCATTGTTACTTGTCCCAATATTGCCTTTGTAGTTTGTGTCATAAGTCAATTTTTAAACTCTTTTGTCAAGATCATTAGAATGCAATCGTAATCCTAAAGTACTCCTAAAAAATGCCTAATTTACGAAGATAAGAGAAATACTCAAATTGTTGGTTATCCTGACACTGACTAAGCACGCACACCGAGCGATAGACAATTCATTAGTATTGTGCTCTTGTTGGAGGTACTTTAAGAAAAGGGAAAGATAAGAGACAAAAATGCTATGGAAATATCAATTGCAAAAGTAGAAAATAAGGCAAAGACATTAGTCACTCATAAGCTGATATGGCTAAAACAACTCCTCAAAGAGCTCAAATTTAAAAATCCCAAATACATGTTGTATGCAATAACCTAACAACATTACACATAAAATCTATTCTTGTCTTTCATGAGAAGACCAAACATATTGAAGTAGATAGTCCTTTCGTAAGGAAAAAACTGGAGTGTGAGGACATCACAAATAGATTTGTCAACTCTAATAGTTGACTTATTCAACAAGTCTCTAAGGAGACCAACAATCGACTATATTTTAAGATGTTAAGCACATACAACTTGTATGCTCTAGATTGAAGGGGATTATTATAATTATAAGAATAAGAAACTAAACCAATATAAACAAGAATATCTAGATTTTATATGTATTATGAGAAACGACTTTACATTGTTTCAGCTTCTCTTTCCCAGAGTTTAACAGATGCAATTTTATCCCTCGTCTACAGTTGGTGTGGTTCTATTATTCATACTAAGTCCTTCCGCGGATATTGACACTATATTTTCAGAAAAGTGTTCCTCGTCAACAGCAGATTGACTAGGGGATTTAATTGTATCAATTCAGAAAATATTGGCCAACAGTGCTGCAACTGATAATGAAATGGACCACATCAAATACAAAGGAAACAAAGCATACCAAAAGTGTAACTAAACCTCATTATACTGCAAATTTAGAATCATAGGATGCAACCATTCTCTAGTGTTTTATAAGAACCTTTATACTCACCAACATACAATTCTCCAGCAATAAAATTCTTAATAGGTAAATATATCAGTTACATTAGCACCGTCCAAGATGGACTCCTACAATTAATTTTGATGCAATCTCTAAAACATGATGGTCCCTAAATGCGAAAGAAAAGGGGTGTTTAGCATTTCATTAAGAAACAGTTCAACCCTTTCAAAAGGATAAGAAATAAAAATTAAGAAAAAACAGATATTGAGGTCAGTGCACCAGATACAGATGCAGAATAAAGGTGGTATTGTCCAATAACATGCACCATAGTGCTTGACTAATTCAATTCTCTAAACAACACAAAAGAATTTGTAGCAAACAAAAGAAAAATATCTTTCACGCCGTCCTACTCCCATGGAATTCTCCAAACCATAGTATAACCAGTAAAAGCAGAGTGGAAAATGTTTTTTTTTAAACAATCACTAAAAGATTTACTTTAATGTAGTTCTAGATCAATAAAATATAATTACAAGCATTGTTAACAAAGTTCAAGGCCAGTCAACAACTAGTTTCGTGTCCATTTCTTCATTTCAAAAAAAAAAAAATCCGCATAAAGCATATATAATAGAGTAGAATAATGGGTTAAAGAAATAAAATAAAACAAGAGAGATACCTAGGCTCCATATTAATGATATCACACAACTCTATGTTAATTGCCCAGTCTGGCCCAATCAGCATGTCACTAGTTGCCCTCTCAGCACAGGCTGATGCATTGTTAGCCATTTCTCTGTCCCTCTCTCCAGTCAAACTCAATTTTCAAATTTAATTCAAATGTTCTGCAAATTCGAACACAAAATTATATCATTAACAAGATTAAGCCAAAGTAAAAGCATTAGAAATCAAACACCATAAAATAAACTTCGGACTGCACCATACACAATACTAGTTTTATCTGATCAGAGGTTTCACTCACAATCTACGATTCAGACAATCAAATTTTCTATTGAAAAACTAAAAGAATGCAAAAGAAATTATCCACCCTGTTAGTCAAAATTATAATTGTAAACAAAAACTCAATTTGCTATTTAGCTCAAAATAATAACAATAACGTTCTTATTATTAAGAATTATAATAATATTGTCGAACTGGAGAAATCTTAAAGCCAGAGAAAACATGAAAACGTTGTGCACAGAGCAATCGAAATTTCTGTCAGCGTGAGGCAAACGAAGGCAAACGAAACGACAAACCAGCAAATAGATCATAATGACGCAAAATTAACTACTTTACATGATCAGATGAAAAACCCGCCGATTAGTATTGAAAATGTAAAGCGAATTATTAGCGATTCGGATAATTGAATGAAGAATAAGGTAGCCATAGCTCTGGGATTGGGAAATGGGGATTGTTGGCGCCTTTATCAAGTGTGTGGGTCTGCTTCGTTTTTCTTTTTCTCTTTTTTGTGTCATTTTAATATTCAACTTTTCTAAGAAACTATTGCTCGTTTCTCTATATACGTTATGTTGAGAACAAATTATTGTATAAAATATTATACAATAATATGCATTAAGTATTATGCTGAAAATACAATCGTTAATTACGTATGTTTATTATTTTTTTATTGAGTTAAAATTGAGTTGTTGTAATACCTTTTATTATTTTATATTGATTTGTATATGAATTTTAAATTTAATACATTTTTCATTATTTATTTATTCATTTTTTCTTTTGTTTTGTGTAAATTTGATATATTAAGAAAATTCAAGATATGTGAAGTTATGACTTAGAAAAGAATAATGAAATATAAATAATAAAGAATTTAAAGATTTTAAAGATTTTAAAAAGTAAAATGTAAGAAATGGGAGAGAATCATGTTTCCACTGATTTAGAAGGCAATAAATAGAAGAAAATAAGAAAAATAAATTTACTTATATTAAAGACTGTATTTAGAAGTGTTAAAAAAAGTCTCCTTCAATATAAAGATTAGATAGATAGTTAATATTAATATTAATATTAATAATTGTTTTAGACAAAAGTCTATATATTTCGAGTTTGAGCATTTAATATATATGTTTTTAGATGTTCCTATCACACGTGGTGTTAGGATCTATTTGTAAATGTACAAGCAATTAATAATTGTCCCCTTTCATAGATAGTGCGCCTTGTGAATCAAGAAGTTACCTAATTTAAAACTTTATTTCCAAATTACGATGCTAAGGTTAGGGACTCTGTGGTATTAGGTCTAATATTAATTTGGATCATTAGATTAAATGTCGATTTAATAAGTAATTGTTTAATGTTATATCTTTAAGAATATGAGAAAAATCATGTAATGAAAAGATGATATTTGAAATAAAACTTAATAGAAAGTTTTGGATTCCAAAAATTGATAAGAATTTAAGAGGTCACACGAAGAGAATAAAAGAATTCTAAGAAACAAGAAGAAAAAGACAATGTTTTATGAGAATTATTATCTCTTTTAACTAAACAACTAAGTAATCACCTAAAAAATAACCAAACAGATTGTCCCATCACCAATTTAAGGATCAACCTCAATTTCATCTTACGAGGTTAGCTGAGGTACATAACGTACATAACTAACATGCATTTATCCAAACCCACGTTAAGGAATTGAATCCTAAATTGGTATTAGGACAAGTATTTTAATAATTTTAAAAAATTGAAATGTATAGTATTTAAAATTTTGTTATTGAATTTCTAAATAATTTGGATAGAGTAATTAAAATACTTTACATTTCAATTTTTTGTTTAAATAAAATAATTGAATTTTTTTTATGAAATAAAATTTCATCTTAACAATATTTATTTTAATATATAAAATTTTCAAATTAAATTTAAAAGCTATTATAGTTAACTTACAATATTTAAATTCAGTCAAATATTGATCGAATCAATTAGACTGAATTTGGCCAAATTTTGATCGGTGTAAACTAAGTCGATTTAACCAAATTTGGGTTGGGGTCTATTTGGTCGAATTTGGCCAAGGTTTATTTGGCCAAATTTGGTCGAATTTCGATCAAGCCAACTTTGCCACAATCTACCAATTTTAGCTGGGATGACTCGGTGGAATTCGGATAGTCAACTTGGTTGAATTTTGGCTAGGTTTATTGGGTTGAATTTCGGTGAGGGTAGACCTGACCAAATTTTGGCTAAGGTTGACTCAACTAAATTTTGCCAAATTTCTGTTTGGGTGAATTTTGTCGAATTTTATTCGAGGTCCACTTGGTTGAATGTGACCCAATTTCAGACAAGGTCGACTCGCCCTAATTCAGCTGAATTTTGGTCGGATCAACTCAGTTGAGTCAATGTTGGTCGAATTTCGGTCGAGCCCGCTCCTACCAAATTAGGTTAAGTCAGCCCCGACCAAAATCTTGACCAAGTTGAATTCGGTAGAGTTGGTCCCAACAAAGTTTCGATTGAGTAACCTCGATCGAGTTCGATCGAGTTAGCCATAACCAAGTATTTGGCTAAACTCGGTTGAGTTGGTCATAACCGAAATTTTTTTGAATTCAGCCTGAACTGAATTTCGACCGAGTCAATCCTGGTTGATTATTGTTGGCCAAGTCGACCTCGACCTTTTTTCATCTTGAACAATGAGGAATTCCACAAATTATGGAATTTCAAATTCCTTCTTTTTTGACTGAATTTCAAATTTTACTATTTTAGTTATTTGAAATACCATCTTAAAATTCCTCAATTTCATTTTTCTCTTAATTCTCTCATCCAAACAAGTCATTTTACTTCAAAGAAATTAAAATTTTTCAAATAAATGAATTATTATCTTAAATTGCCTCATTCAAACACACCATAAGTTTAAATTGCCTCATCCAAACACACCATAAGTGAAATCATTAGGATAGGACACTACATAATCTTTATGTGATAGCGAAGAAACTAAAATACTTGAGTTATCAATTTATTAGGTAATAGTCTAACCTCAACGGAGTAATTAATTTTAAGTAAACAAAAAGTTATCCAAATTCTATAAATTATGGGTTAAATATGTTTTAATCGCTATACTTGAACTTAAAATTAGAATTTATCGTTATCTTAAACTTTGTTACAATTAGATCCTCAAAATTTAAAAATAAGTAGACATTGTCTTGCTAACCCAATTGTATATACTTTTTTTGATGCGTTAAATAGTATTTTAAGTTCACGTTTTAGTTATTTGTACCATTTGATACATTCTAATTCAAATATTGGTCTAAAATATCATTTGTCACATAAAAAAAATAATTAACATTATTAAATTAAAAGAACTATATTCGTTCACTTTCTCAGTTTTTGAAACATAAATATATTAAAATTTGGAACAAAAACTTTAAACTTTGAAACTAAAAATATATTTAACTCTAATATTATTTATATCACCTAGTTATGTCCTTCATAAATTAATGAGATACAAGATTGAATATGAAAAATGATATAGTGACCCTACGGCCCTTGTTGCTTTAAGTCACAAAACAAAAGTTAATATAAAGAAAGTAGATCGGTCAAAAATAGGATAACATTGAGAGACGGATATGCTAAAGGAAAGGCTGAGTATAAGTTACATCTTATAAGCTTTGGTTTGAAACAAAAGGGACAAGTTAAAGCCCTACCCAAGTGAGACACTCAATAACTTCGATTTTATTCATAAATATATACACATTTTGATGCAAGTAGAACCAATGCATAATTTTCAACTCTCATCATCAAGTCAAGAACCTTTCCAACAAGTTCCCAAAGAAGAAGCTTGTTTTGGCCCATCCTCGGGTTTCAGCTGGTGCTTTAGCATTGCCAGGTACCCTCTTCACATTGACCATCACTGTTTGTCCAATTTCCTTGCGTAATGCTTCGATGATCTTCATGTCCACTGGGTTCCCAGATGAATCTCTGACGTAGAACACATTTAGCCCTTTCTCTCCAATGGTTGACACACCTGCCCTACTAACTGTTAAGCCATTTTCTCGTAGAATCCTTGTCACTTCTGACAGCAATCCCACTCTGTCCTTTGCACACAGTTCAAGGCTCACACCCTGTGTCCACCATCCACAGGATCAATGCTAACAACACTATGATGATGATGATGATTAATTGTATTGTATGCATAAAATGTCAAATAGGATAGTGACATTTATCACTTAATTAATTGTATGTTGTTCCAGAGTATGACTTATTGTGACATGCATCTGTCACATTAACTCAATTTGCATATGATAAAACCAAACAACAAACTTTGCCTTAATGTTTTTAACTTGTATTTTTTAGGTGATAGGGATGTGGATGAGATGATATTACGTGGAGATTATAGGTTCTTAAGCTCTAATGCTCTATTGAAGACAAAAGACCATCACTGTCACCGATTCATTAGGTGGATATGATGGTCACATACAATCTGAGTGGAACTTAGCCCCATATATCTGCCGTACCATTCGCAACAATACAAGTAGATAGCTGCAGGTGCAAAATGTATTAATTGGGTTAAACTCAGAAGAGTTTCTGATGAAGAGAAAGAAAGAGGGAAAGAAAGAAATGAGCAGAAAAGAATACAGTAGATCGCTGACTTCACAACAAAAGGGGTCAAGAGAAAATCAATTCACTAGTTACAACATAGCATAAAGATTGTTGCAACACCATCTTATGAAATCAAGTTGCATGAAGAACTTACTAAGTTGAGATCCAGAAGTTCATCACCGCCTTCGTTTTTTGGTTTGGGTTAAAAAAACATGCATCAATCAAATGTAAACTGCACATTACCTCGCTAACTCTTCTTTGAATGGCAGCTTCAATGCATTTGATGACCCTTTCTTTCTCTCCTTCAGTATCAAGCGTGCATCCATCCATGTGCCGGATAAAGTACTCCTAACAATGCACATCAAACACATTTTTCAACTTGATCTTCTACATCTATTTTTTTGAAGAATAGTTTATCTACTAACAATGCAAATGAGTTTTCAATGTTTTACAATTACAATTTTTCACGTAAAGTAGATTTGTTCATTTTTATGCTACAACATTGAATTACATAACTGTGTAAAAGACTCTAGTAAATTCAATTCTTTTCCCGAGTAATTCCCGTACGAATCATTTCAACTTTGTAGTTTCTGATAAACTATTTACATTTGTATCCTAGAGAGTTGGGTTAAAACCAATTGAGCACACCAAAAGTTAAAAGATGAATGTAATTATGTATGATTTGGTAAATTGAAGTACAGAATGGATCATTGTTGATAAGTGATGTGTACCTGGGATGCATATTGCCCTTCTGATGAGATTGTAGCATGGAAAACCACATACTGCATGTCGGTGAGAGTGCAAACAATGTCAAACATCAATTTTGCTCGATCTTTGCATCTTACAGTAACTACTGAGTACCCTTTTTCCACAATGCGTTCTATTCTGATTTTTGGCCTAAAAGAAGGAGGACAATCTGTTGTTGTTACTCCAGCACTTTCGTAGTCCCTGTCAGCAAATAGCATTTGGTGGAGCCTGCGATCCATGTGCGTGAAACCCATTGAGAAACTGGTCCTAGCCACTTTCTCGTCATCCTCACACACGCGTAGGATGTGGTTGAGCTGCTCCTCCATAATAGACAATCTTTTTGATTCATCCATGGCTTGGTTTGTAGCATCATTGACATAAAGGACACAAGCTATTCTCATGTTATGAGTCCAAACTTCAGCAGCAATCACATTGAATTGGAGGCTGGCAAGGACTGCTGATATCTCAGACAAGAGACCCGGGCGATCCCTTCCAATAAGTTCAATGGCTGTATGATCACCAATTGAGTGAACTCCAACCCTTTTGCCTTGCCAACTCTTCACTCCTTCTGTGCTCTGGCCCTTTGGTCCTAGAGCCTGTTGTAATGTTCCCAAATAATAATCAGTATTTGATGTGTGTTAAATATTTATGTCACTGTGAGGAAGCACTTCTGCTATATTACATATGTAAATGAAGGGTATCTAGCTACTAGAAGGAACCTGTTTTTCTTAGCAACATCACTAGTGTATTTTCTAGATTGTGGAAGTTCCTAGGAGAGTTCGCAAGTGCATTGGAGACTCAAAAATGAGAAAGGATACAAATCATATCTGGTTTTGAATATGGCGTGAACCAAGTATTTTGTTTATACTACTACTGATTTTTTTTAAAAGAACAAATTCATGATTTGTAGTAATGATGTGTGTTTCCTTTTCTAAGACATATACAGATTATTGTCCACACAATGCTCCAGTTAACTAACTCTTAATTATTATGCTATTTCCGTTCACTACATCAACAATCTAAGTTTTTTTCCATGATTGTTTGTTTACTAATACTATCATATTATATTTTACTGTAAGAATATATCATACATAGAGGAGAAAGATTAATACCTTTTCAATGAAGTCTATTGTTTTGCTGTCTGTTATCTTCTTTCCTTGCTGATCGGTGACATGAAATACTGTTTATTCAATTTGGTAAACATGTCAGTTGTAAAATACTTGTGTTAATGGGGAGTGGGTTTAGCTATGAATTCATCTTTATTTACTAGATATCCTTAATCAAATATGTTCATAAGAACAAAAATGTCTTGTTTTCCATACAAGCACTTAATCTGCCAAACAGTAGACTATCCCTCTATTTGGCTCAAATATGCATAGAAAAATAAATACATAATGGACATACATGGTCAGGAGAAAACTGAAAGTAATGAAGAGCATCTCGATAGCAACCAGTGTTTCTCAATAGTAACCAGCTCTTAATTAGGCTAACAACAATCAAGGACAGGACAAATTTTTGTAGTCAATGCATTACCGATTCAAGTTTTCAATCACGAACATACCATCCATAAACCATCCACCATCAGAAGATATGTAAGCTTTTGTAATTATGAAGTCAAGGTCTGTCAGGATTTGCACCACTTCCAGCAGAATTCCAGGTTTGTTAATACTATCAAACTGCATTTATTATTTTTAGAAAAATAAAATTCCGTTAGATATTGCATCAACTTATCTCTATATTAATGATTCGCTCATGAACTACGGAAAAAATATGATCTGATGATGATAGTCACTTGGGGAAGCTAAAATGGTTTGTGTATCTTAATATTTTTACAATCGACTAAATGGGATCTTAACAGAAATTCTGTCTGTTCAATATGCTTTTCAATTCAGTTTTCAACTATCTTTTCTGTTCACTATTCAGATTAGAACAAGGAAGAAACTGGGAGCATGTTTGTAATCAAAGGCAATGAAGAAAGTGGTCACATGGGGCAAGAATTTGAATTATTTTCTAGTCAAATGAAATTTGGCGAAAGTTTTTGACTTAAGTCAGAGAATTGACCAAGGTACAATAAAGTCTCATTTGGCATACAAGAATAAGAATAAAGCTAAATTCAACGTAGTGTGAGAAAAACAAAGCTCTAGGTTAAAGTAACTGTAAAATCCATATGGTTTAGTTATGTTTCTCAAGATGCTCAGCTTCCAAATCATGACTCAGAACACAACGAGGCCATATCATTATCATAATTAGTCATTTTGAGAAATTATACCTTGATTAGTGTACAAGCATGGCAACTATCATTGTCCACAGAGACCCTGCGAAGTGGAAACAAAGTTACCATCAAAGAGTCACTTCTTCCGGGTATTAGAAATTCCCTTCACAAACCCCATTTTCACATGGAGTTAACCTTGGACTCTAGTGGGGATTAAATTGATGAAGAAGACTAATTAAGTTAAGAATTACTCAAGCTTTTAAATTTTTCGTTGTGCTTTTCTTTTCCTTTTACCTTTGTGACTACATTAAACCAGTTAAGCTATAAATAAATGCTGAGAGAATCTACACAATTTGCAGACCATTGCTAAGAAAAAGAAAAGAGAAGAAAACTAAAGCTGTAATTCAAGGGAAGATAAAACAGTGCACCTTGGAGGGTTGATTCTGTTGCTGAAGTTCTCATACTCCGGATCAAAATATGGCCAACAAACTTTTGCCATTCAATCAACTTCCCCAGTCAACAACTTTCCTTGTTTTCCCTTTATCAGAGTGAAAAAGTCTAGTCAGAGAGAGAAACAGAGCAGTTACTTTCTTGTGCAGATTCCTACTTGCATTATACAATATAATATAACTGCCTAGTGCAAAACGGACCACAGGTAACTAATGAGACCTACAACAAAGGAATCAAATGAGTTTTGAAGTTCCTAAGACAGATCCAATCATCAGTTACATGAATGCTATATGTTATGGTGCACAATGGTTCTATGAAGTGTAGTGCATAACGTGCCATATTTATACCTGTAATATTTCACAAATTTGAAAAGCATCACACAATCAAAATCATATTTTAAAACCATGATGTCATCAGTGGGGGATGATAGAGCACTACTTAATGCAATGCATTAGGCGCACATTCTTGCAAGCATGAGTATAGAATCCTCGTGCTTCATTTCCTGACCTTTGAACATGACATTAGGAATAATAACAAGTTAAGCACCGAACGTTCCTTTTCCAATAGATTATCAAATGCAGAGACAGAGACAGAGACAAGAATAAAGAGGATGACAGGAGAATCATGGCATCAGTAAAAGGAGACATTTTCGGTGCAAAACCTAGATGGGTACGTGGAAGAATCCAGAGATAGTATATTAATGACATAGTGGAAATATTAATTGCTATAACCTTTTCCTTTCTTTCGAGCACACATAATAAAGCAATTTACTTTACAAATAGAGTAACAAAACTCAATTATTACAGAAAGCAAGATGGTTCGTGTGGTTGAGAGCTTTTCATATAACTTTTTCATAAGTTCCATGTCTTGCATATACTATAGTGATTGTCTTCTGATTATTGTGTGGTTTATAATTTCGTTCTAGCAAGAATCACCCTCATGCAACCACCTTTAATGTTATGTATGCTAGGTAAGCAATATATATATATATATATATATATATATATATATATATATATATATATATATATATCGTGGGATTGACACAAACTTTATATAACTTCTGGCAATTTTCTTTTTTTAGGTTTCCAAATTGTATTTGAGTAGTGTAAGATCAGTACAAACTATAATTTTGTACTGGTTTTAGAACTCTGAACCAGATGTCCTCGCAAATATTTATCTTGTATGTAACAGTAACAACAGTGCAAGCGAAATCTAATGACTAGAAAAAGACCCTTGACATGAAAAAATAAAAGATAGTTGTATGTTCCAGATTCAAACTCAGAAATACGTTTATTTCATTCACAATGATCAAATCCTGGGTCTATTGCTTAGTGAGAGGTCTTGCAAACTTGAGTTGATATCATGTTCATTCTGATGCCATATATTAATGTAATTTATAAGTCCAATCCACTTCAACACAGTTCCAAACACGCCATCAAGCAACAACAAGAATCCACGTGGTGAAGAGACATATTTAAGCTTTACAAGGCCATGCATATCATACCCAAATGAATGACAACTAAGCTTTGCCACGAATTCGTGACTCTGTATCATAGCAGCAAACAGTTGAATGGAATCTTAGAAGTCCGACCAAAGTGATTTGAATGTGACATAAATATCTGATTCCAACTTCGATAAGAATAGTTGTTTTGTTTCACTTTATTTGTGAATTTACCATCAGAAAAGGTACACATCCGTGCCCAATTGCCCTTACCTTATCCTCCACAATTATTCCGTAATATAGAAAGATCTTCGGTTACCACCGTTCAATTTGATGACCAAAACTAACGCGCTTTTCTGCAAGTTTCTGAAAAATATTCTTTCATTGCGATTATAACATTGTGGTTATAGCACACAAATAAGTTTATATGGTGATTAAATACATTGTACTGATAAATTGTGGGGTAATTTATGTAGCCGGAAAACTATGTTTCATTCTCACTTTATGCAAAAGTTCATTGGCCAGCGACAACAATAGTATTACAACTAATGTTTCATGTGAAAAACTCATTATGTGTTCATCAAGAGTAATAATATTGTAATCTATTAACAAATAAATTATAAACAGATGATTTAGAATTTAAATAAAGTTACATTTCAAGATATATTTATTTAAATAGGATTATCCATGTATAATGCTTAAAAATTATACACATGACATTTCTAAAAGGTTTGTTTATATTGAAGGTGGAAGAAATAAACTTAAAGCATGCTGTTACGTATATATATATATATATATATATATATATATATATATATATATATATATATATATCACAAGTTTGGATACATGTCCAAACAATTTGTTTTAGACACTCATCGTGTCTTTTTTTTTTGTTTTTAATTGTTTTGGATGTGAAAATATTTGAATTCGTGCATTTTAAACAAGGAATACCGATAAATATATAACTATGTAAGTCACTTAACTTTTTTAAATATTCACATGACTTGTATGTATGAATATAAAGATAAAAAAGTTATACCAACTGGTATTTGTAGGTTAAATAAATGGAGCAAGGGATAGGGAGGCATTCTCATGAACTTGCAATTTGAAATTAATTAAAATATCTCTAGTTACATATAAAATAAGTTATTATACTAATTTTTTAAGCTTGAATCTTATAAATTTTTATCCCCGTAAAAATTTACTAGCGTGTTTAGTTTTCCACTTTTTTTCAACAAATTAATTTTAATCCAACATTAAAAATATCACCTAATTGCTTAAAAAAACATAACATATCATCTAATTGCTTAAAGAAATTACTTGTCTTTAGTGAAAACAAATGTCAAAGTTTATTATCAAATATTATTATTATCAATATTATATGTGAATGAGTAAATAATAATAATAATAATAATAATATTATTATTATTATTATTATTATTATTATTATTATTAATGTACACATCATTTATTGTGAGAAATAGGAAACTACATTAATCATGAGACATTGAAAGCTAAAATAAAATAAATACACAAAATAAGTGTCTTGTTTATTTTTAGTACGGAAAATTGAAAGCTAAAATAAAATAAATACACAAAACAAAAATAAAAAATAAAAAGTTGATAAAAATAAAACATTGTTACTGATATTAATATTTTTTCTTTTATTTTTCTCATTTTCTATCGTCAAATTCAAAAAAAAAATGATTTATACATAGAAAATGGGAATGATATCGGTATAAATTGTGGATCAACGTAACTAAACTAAACTATAGAATCGTAGTTTAGTAGTTTAAATTTCATCCTTCTCTACTCTATCTTGTTAAAGAAAAAACAGTATTTAATATTCCACATTTTCTTTGCAACCTAGTTATAACTATCACTTTTTCAAAAGAGAAAAATCAAGGTTTATTTAAGCTGAAAAACAAAAACCAAATTTAATCTCCTTCATGAAAACAAGATTGAGTTGATGGTTATGACTCCTATATGTATAAAAATAATACCATAATTATAAGTATCCAAATTAAATATTCAATTTCATTTAAAAGAAATGTTTACCGCATATATACTTGCCACAAATACTAAACACGGAGTGGGTGATGTATATGGACACGATTTATTTTTAACATACAAATATTGTTTCAAATTTATTTTTTGTAATCTTTATACTTTAAAAGTTATTTTTTTAAAAAATACTAGGGGTAAGTAACCCTCAAATGTTTACAAAAATTACTAATACTCACTTAAAAGACTCCTACATAAATAAAAGACATTTTTTCATCCAACGGTGGTGATACCAAATTATTTGTGTCCGCTACATACTTTATTATTGTCAGCATCCCACTTTGTATGCATTAGCTTACCGTTGATACGAAAAATATATCTAATCACTAATGTTTATTATTTACTCTCTTATAAAAGAATATATTCTCAATCTCTCTCTATATCTCTATATATTAGTTTTTTAAAAATAGATAGCATTTGATTGACTTTATCTGCTTTAGCAAAAATACCTAATTTAAAGAAATAACTGATAAAGTTCACTTTTAATAAAAATACTGGAGGTGTCAATACTCATAAACTTTCGGTAAATATCATATTCATGCATATAAAAAAAATCATATTTATATAAACTACGAAAATTGTATATATAGCCGTTACATTATCAAGATTATAATAAATATTTTTTTTGTCATAATGTGTAGTGTAGTGATTTATTTTTTTATTTAGCATGTTGAATGAGATAGTTTGCAAACTATTAAACTAATTTTTACATTATACAAACTTATTTTATTAATTTATATAACATATAAATTATAGCCACTTCAATACTTAATACATGTTTTTTTTTTCTATCATCTTTTATATTATTTTAATGTACTTTTCTTTTCTTTTCTTTTTTATTTTTACAATACTCTGTTACCCAGCTATCTATCATCTCTCTCTAAGGATTCCCTTCTGTCACATCCCTTATCATACTGAATATTATTTTATTTTTTCACGTAATAACACCATTTACTTTAATTATATTACATTTTAAATTTTAATAAAATATTTTCTGGAAAAATTAATAAAAATTCAAAAAATATACTTATCAAACAAAACTATATTTTATACTTTCATATACATTTTTCATAATAACTAAAGCAAAATTCACAGGTCAAAGTAAAACAACTCCACCCCTTCTACCACAAGTTGGTGATAAAAATAAGCATATATAGTTCACTTAATTTTTTTTAATGAAAAAAAATGGTCAATTATATTTACTTTATAAAAAGTTATGATCATACAAGTTGACTCATGTAAATTAAAAAAAAAAAAAAATAATACATACTACTGCAAAAAGATACATTAGCAAAATATTGATGATTAAAATTGAGACACTAAATAATCAAGTACTAATAACTTCATTACGTTATTTGCCACAATCTATATATATTAACCATCATACAAACCTTCTAATTCTATATCAAAAGACAAGTTAGTGTTACAGATCATTATGGTGATTAAAATAGAATTAAGTAATTAAATCTAAATATTACTTTCATAAATTATCTAAGTTTTTATAGAAATTTGTAATTGAAAAAAAGAATAAAAACTTATAACAATATACTCCATTTTCAAATGATTTTTTTTTTTCGCGCAATCAAAACTTTTGCTCCCTTCCATGATTAAAACTTCAAATTCTAAAGCATTTTAGTTAAACAGCACAACCACTTACAAATTGAATGAAATTTGATCCATAATTTAATAACTAATTTGTATGAATCCAACTGATATAGATAGTCATCTTGAATTGACGTTTAGGAAACCTTTATCGTCGAGGAAGCTATATCGACAAAACTAAAGATCTTGAAGCCGCATAATCGGAACACTCGTAGCATTTTCTAATTTTAATGGTTTTAAGTGATATCTTCGTCAAATGAGAAAAAAAAATTATGTTTCATTTGAATTGAAGTGCAAGATGAAAAATAATCTCAGAAAATTCGTATGAGAGAACGCACCAAGCTGAATTCAACATTCACAGAGAAGTTACAGAGGAAAGGACATACCTAATTTTCCGAAGAGCAAAGTTCGCACGAAGATTCCAACACCTGCACAAACTTAAATCGCTTTAAATTTCTCACATCTCTCACAGCGCAAAGCAGAGTGATACTGATTCTCAGATATCTGTGTATAAGAAGAAAAAGTGAAAAGAGTAAAATCAGAAAACTCTACACTTGAGGAGAAACCTTCGTGTTTCGTTGGAATAACAAGTTGAAGTATGAGCACAGTGGGTTTCATTTGGGGACTAGAGATGGCGTAGCCAAGAGCATATATATATATATATATATATATATATATATATATATATATATATATATATAAAAAATATATTTATAAAAAATAAAGTGAAATATATCAGAATAAATAAAAGAATAACCATTGATAAATAAAAAAGAAGAGAAGAAGCAGAAACATCTAATTTTATAAAAAGTTTGTAAAAATAACGGTTAATTTTTAAAAATTTAATAAATTATTATATTTAAAGAGTAAAATCGGTATTTTGAAAAGTGGGCACAAAAAGGGGAATCCCCTTTATATATTGTTATAGATATATACTAGTCCTTCTACCCGTGCAACACACGGGTTTTTTTATATGTAATAATTGTGGTAATAGCAATGGACTTTTGGATATTTAATAATCTATATGATGAGAATCTAATGTTTTAAAAAGATTTTGAAGTGTATCAATAGAATAGATCAATTTAGAATGTAATTAAAGTGGTATGTGAAGTTAATATTTGATTTCATTGAATATTATCGACAACCACCAACAACAAAAATATGACTAATACACTACTTTGTTAATATAAGAATAAAAAAAGAATAAATTACATACCTAGAATGTATCCTTTGGTATTGAAGTTCATAAATTCCTTTTGTACACAACGACTTCTTTGTTCAACTTTTTCTGTACCATGATTTTCTTGCATGGCAGAAAATAACATAAATAAATTGATATATATTTATAATAGTTTTGAAATGAAAAAAAGAAATTAGAAATGACATACCTATAATTGATTTCTTTTCAAAGAGTTTCAAAAATTTCTTTGTACACAACGTTTTTAGTTGTGTTTGTTACCTTTCCATCTTCATCCAATATAAGTATTTTCAATCCTCTTTTGGTTTTGACTCTAGAAATAACAACATATAGTTGGCCATGTGTGAATACAGGTTGTGGAAGATAAAAGCCGACTATAGAAAGTGTTTGTCCTTGACTTTTGTTAATCGTCATTGCAAAGCATAAAGATATCGGAAACTGTCTTCTTTGAAATTTGAAAGGCAACCCTGAATCAGATGGCACTAAATCCATTCTTGGTATAAAAATCCTGTCACCAATGTTTTTTCCAGTAATTACAGTTGCACATATTACATTCTTGCCTAAATGGTTGACTTGCAATCTTGTGCCATTGCATAGACCTTTCGCTTGATCAATGTTTCTCAAGAGCATAATTGGAACACCTGTTTTCAACTTCAGTTTATGATTTGGTATCCCTGAACATTTGATATCATTTAAAAATTCAGATGTAAACCATTCAGATTGCACTTCATCTTGTTCATCAGATTGGCAAGGTGTATCTGAACTTAAATAAGTCACCTCTTCACCACCAATTAAAGACAACATGAAATCATTTACTTGCTCTACAGAATCATTTGTTGGGCACAAAATTGCTCCATCATCAAAATAATTAGGATTCAACATGTTAACCACAAATTGAGGATAGACAAATTCAACCAATGCCAATAAAGGTAAATCTGTGTTTGTAATCAAGATCTGTTCTGGAATTTCAACCATGCACTCACCATTCTCATTTAGATCCATTTTCCCGTCTCCAATCTTCAATATCCAATCAGCAAATTCTTGAATATCATTGGCTGTTTCAGTATTTGATGTAGTACTTAATCTCATGTTCTTGGATAACTTTAGCACTTTACAACAATTCCATAACTCTGAATAGTTGATTGCTGATTTTATGATATCAAACCTAGATCCTTTTTTGATAACTGGTAGAATTTGTCTAAAGTCACCTCCTAACACAACTGCTTTGCCACCAAATGGTTTGTCTTTATTGGCATCATCAACATTTCGCATA
>Ga0214544_1007188_pt1 | contig 19802 bp, 20 predicted proteins | sample CNSS3metaG_FD_160074 | JGI IMG/M metagenome (GOLD analysis project Ga0214544, IMG submission 160074) | Root nodule microbial communities from cowpea collected in UCLA plant growth center, Los Angeles, California, USA - CNSS3 | ecosystem: Host-associated > Plants > Roots > Nodule | place: USA... | reverse complement strand
CTTGAATCAAGCAAGATCCATCATAGTAGAATCAACCATCAATTCTTCTTGGATCTGTACTTGAGTTATTGCAGAATCTTCTGAAGCTTTTCTGTCTCTCAGTTGGCTCTGTCTCAGATGAAGACTGCGTGATCTCCCTAAATTTTTCAGACCCAAAACAGATTCCAAAACAGCTTTTATACAAAGGTTTTTGCTGTCACTAATTCAATTAGCTATTTACCTAATCGATTATCGTGAGTATGTTTTCACTTACTTTGTACAATACTCACAGGTAATCCATTAGTTAAAGAACTAATCATATGCAGAATTACACAGCAGGCCTGAAATACAATTGATAAAGAGAAGCTAATTGCCTAATGCATATCCTAACTGGACCAAGCTATGTTTTATCCTAGATCAGTAGACATCATCAAAAACATTCTTCATTCATAGTAACCTGACAGCCTCTGGGGCTCGAGGAGGGGTAGCCAGGGATGTTACAGCTTGGGCTGTGAGTGGGCCTGGGCCCTAATCCAGGCCCTTAAGGCCTATTGAACGCGGGGGCTTCCATTTTACTAAGTCTTCAAGAGCGGTCTGATCCGTTTACTTCTTGACTTTTCAGATATCGTCCTTGGCCGCACACTGTCCTAGGTTGGCCGCTTTGTTGTTACTTTAGCCTTTATTTTGTTATGAGTCTAAGTCCATGCCAGCCCAAGTCATGTACTTGGGTTGTTTCCGGCATGTACTTGGGTTGTTTCCGGCATGTACGTGAGGGTTGTCCTTTATATAGATAGAGTCATCTAATCAATCTACGTACATACTCGTTTAATGTCTATTGCTAGACTCCTCAGGGAATTGACAAACTCGTGTAATATGTATTAATAGACTTGTATATGTTATGCAGTGGTGGAACTTGGATAAAAATTTTAGGGGTGTCAAATTAAATTTGTTATATATAAATTATTTTTTTAATTAGACAAATAAACTTTTCACTTCCTCTACTTAAATTATTTTTCTACATTGATTTACGGATGTACTTTTCAATTCCTAATATTTTTCATTTCTATTCCAATTTAAGACTATTCAACTAATTTATTATGTGTAAAAAAATTTGTAATGCAACCCAGATACATTAATAATATTTTACAAATTTAAATTGAAAATACAAAATCCCTAAATTTCATAATTAGAATTATACTAATATGAGGAAAACTACAATCAGATTCATGTCAATTTCATAAAAGAATTCCTAAAGTCTTGATTAGGGTTCATACTAATTTGGAAAAAACTTAAGTTGGGAAAATATTGTAATAGGAATAAGATAATCATAAATTTAAAATACATAAATCATAATAAAATACTAATCTTGATTTATGAGATATATTGTGATAATAAATTCTTCAATTTCTTTGTTCTTCCATCTCTTTCCCGATTATCTTTATATCTTTTTCTTTTTTTTACTTTCATACTTTCTTGATAACTTACTAAAAAAGAACCTTGTATACAGAGATAAAATCTTATTCCATTTTATTAATGAACATTCATCAAATTGATTTTTATTTTATTTTTTAAACAATAAAAATACATAAGTAAATGATACAAACTTTTCAAAACTTTATATATATATATATATATATATATATATATATATATATAATTTTAAAATATATAAATTACATATAAAAAATAAAATTAAAAAATTTTTGGAGGAGTCATAGCTCCCCTTAGTCATCATAAAGTTCTGCCAATGATATTATGTATGGACAGATTTTTGCACTGTATATTGTCAAACTTGTGTTATACGTGTACGGATAGACTTTCTTAGTATTTATTGTTAGACTCGTCTAATTAGTGAATTCAAAAAATATACAAGAAAACTTATAATTTTAAGAAGTGTGATATTTGTATCACAAATATATAAATTAAACCTTTAAAATGAACTATTAAATACAATATTTTATTTTATTTTTTTCAAATATAATTATTTAAAACCTTATAGCAATTTATAGGTACATAAGATTAATGCTAGTTTTTTTATTAAATAATATCAGTTTAATTTTTATTTACCAAAACTATGAAAAATATTTAACGATAAGACTATCTATATTATAATGTAATATAAAAAAGATAAATTTAACTTTTTGTTGACACTAATTTTTTTTTTTAAATATTACATAACATTTTTTTATTTAACAGTATAAACAATTGGTATTATCAAAATATAGATTATTTTTTAAATAATATTATTTTAAAAAATAAAAGTAAAATATATTTTTCTAAATTTTGTTTTATTAAATGATAAAGTTAAAAATCATAAAAAGATAGAACTAAAAGTGAAAAACAATAATAGAAAAAAAGTTAATAATTTAAACAAAATTATTTTTATCTAGTATTTTTTGTTATAACCGTGTGTAATGTCTATCATTAATCTCGTCTAATAAATATATTTATAATATATATTCCTAAATTCACCGAACGACAATAAAAATACATTAATAATGTCTTTTAAGACAATTAATTTTTTCGCTTTTATTTTTTTATTCGGTCTAATAAAAATGTTTAATGTTGAAACAATTTGAAGTTCGAAATAGTAAAAACTGAAATCAACATATATTAAAAAAATTGAAAACATTACGCAGTATGATTTTTTTAGGTTAAAATATTTCGTTGGTCTTTGTTTTGGTTCAGAAATATCAAATTGGTTCTCGTATTTTAATTGATCTCAATTTCGTCCTCATTTTTGTAATTGAGTATTAAATCAGGGCAATCGTTAACAGTGTTAAATTTATTAACGTTAACTTGGTTTTGAATTTCTGACGTGGCCTTATGTATTATATTTCAGTATTGGACATTGATTGCATGGACTGAGAATTAAAAACATTCATTGTGCTTGAAACCCTAAATGATGTAATTAGGGATTGGATTTGGGAAAGTCAGTCGAAGTGCGGGAATGCGAACCCCGTGAGTGTGGACGAAGGTGAGGTCGATCGTGGTCGGAGGTGAGAGCGGGTGCAATTGGAGGTGAGAGCGAGTGCAATCAGAGGTGGATTTAGAGCGTTCGTTGTGGTCGTGCTTGAGCACCAGCCTAAAGGTAAGTACGAGTTGTTGTAGTTGAATATGTGTACGATTTTTTCGCGTTTTTGGGTTTTGGGTTTGTATTGGGGTTTTGATGTTTTGTTGGCTGGGTATGATGTTGTATTGCTTTTATTGTGTGACTTACTTTTGCTGGTCCCCCCCATTTTCGACATCGAGATCGTTTTTTATTGGTGGTTCCCTATTGGAATGTGTTTTTTAATCGGTGACCGTATATGCATTGTAGTATGTGTTTAATGTTGTGGTCCCCTATTTGAATGCTTGGTTCTGTGTTGTCTGTGTTGGTATGATTTGTAATATTTGAATTCGTTTGGGGCAATGTATACAAGTGTAGATATAGAATGTCTGTTGACCGTTTTGAAGTGGTGGTCCACCATAGTGGCCACTTTATTAGTAATGGGAAATTGGAATATGATGGGGAAATAACCATGTGGCTCTATGATCCTGATACGTGGGGATATCTTGAGGTTATTGCTGGATTAAAAGAGATAGGACACGTATCTTTGAAGGAGTTGTGGTATTGTTTAGGAGGTGGGACTATGTTAGAAGATAGATTGGAGCTCCTTTGTGATGATAAAGGGGCCACTCATATGGCAAACTTAACAAGGTTAAATGGTGTCGTTCATTTGTATGTGGTTCACGAAATGATAGAACCTGAGATAATCAACATGATAGAGGGTGTTGGTATGGGGGAGGTTGGTCCTTCTAAGGTTAATGATGTAGTTAACTGTGTGAATGAGGGTCATGAGCATGGTGCAGGTGAAGTACTGGAAAAAGAGGGTGGTGAGGGTGAGGAAGATGTTGCAGCTAAAGTAGTGGTAGGTAATGCGAATGTTGATGAAGTTGAAGGCGAAAAGGAAGCTGAAGTTGATGTTGGTACTGATAGAGTGGCAGTGGAGGATCCTGAAGGTCACGAAGTATAAGAAAATGTAGCAAAGAGAGGGTATGAAGGTGAGGCTGAATCATTCAATGAGGAAGGTCTTGTTGATGTTAACATTAATCGTGATGGACATAGTGATTCAGATTGGGATGGTAATGTGGAAAGTACATCCGGTGGAGAAGGTTGGTACACAGCCCAAGAGTCAACTGATACAGATTTTGATGAAGTAAGGACTGAGGGTGGAGGGTCAAATTTCGAGTGGCATTTAGATGAATTAGTTAGTGGTTCAGACATTGATGAGGGCAATGATGATATTGAGGGTTATGGGTCATTTCCTACATTTTCAATGCCTAAAAAGATGGATGAATATAGATGGGAAATAGGAACTTATTTCACAGAGAAACATGAATTCATTGAAGCAATTAGGACTTATGCACTTGCAAATGGAAAAAGTTTAAAATTTTTAAAAAAGGACAATCAGAGGGTTTCAGTGAAATGTTTGGGAGCAAATGGAGAATGCAAATGGTATGCTTATTGTGGTTATATGGGTGCAGTGAAGTCATGGCAACTTAGAAAAATAATATATCAACATACGTGTTCTAGAGATTTTAATGTGAAATTAATGAATGCAAAGTGGCTAAGCAAGAAGATGGAAAAGACAGTTAGAGAAAACCCTAATATGAAGGTCATGGACATTCGTGATAAGGTTAGTAGGAAATGGAACGTAGGTGTCTTAGAAACATGGCTTTTCGGGCTAGAGCTATTGCTAGAGACCACATGGATGGGTGTTTTTCAGAACAATTCAGGAGAATATATGATTATACACACGAGTTGCTAAGAACAAATCCAAGGTCTACAGTAAAGGTGAATGTTGATAACATAGAAGGTGAAGTCATATTTAAGAGATTTTATGCATGCTTGAAGGCATGCAAAGATAGTTTCACATGTTGCAGACCTTTCATTGGATTGGATGGCTGCTTTCTCAAAGGTAAGTATGGTGGTGAGTTATTAATTGCAATTGGAAGAGATGGGAATGAGCAGATTCTACCTCTAGCATATGTTGTTGTAGAAGTGGAAAATAAGGATTCGTGGAAGTGGTTCTTGGAGCTTTTGATTAATGATCTTGGTGGGGATTCAGTTTGTGCATCATGCACTTTTATATCAGACCAACAAAAGGTTATTCACTTTTATTATTTCAATTAATTTGTATTTTAACATCATGCAATATGCTATTTTTAGAGTCTGTTTTTCATATATTAACATAGGGTCTTCTCCCAACTATGCAAGAACTTCTCCCTGGAGTAGACCAGAGATTTTGTGTTAGGCACATGTATGCTAATTTTAGAAAGCAATTCCCTGGGAAAAATCTAAAACGTCTCATGTGGAAGGCTACTTCAGCGACACATCCACAGGCTTGGGAGAAGATAATGAGGGACATTAAAGAGGTCAATGAAGACGCCTTTAAACACTTGATTGGTATTCCTCCAAGGTATGACATCCTGAATTCTTACATCATATTTATTTCATGATTAAAAAGTAATTATTTTTTTATGTGATACTAGGTTTTGGTCAAGATCTAGATTCATTGTAAGAGCCTAGTGTGACACCTTGGTTAATAATATGTGTGAGGCATTCAACAGTGTGATAGTGAAGACTCTAACAAAGCCAATCATAAGGATGCTGGAGGACATTCGTGTTTATATCATGAAGAGATGGGGCACAAATAGATCTAAGGTGAAATCTTTTAAAGGTTCAGTTTGTCCCAGAAATTGACATGCTTAACAAGGAGTCAAGCTTAACAAGACACTGGATACCAAGGTAAGAAGTTAATATATATTTATGTCAGCAACTTTAACATATTTGGGATTTGGTGATTACATTTCTGTTGTATTACACGCAGATGGTCAGCTGAGAAGTTGTTTGAAGTGAGGCATGCTTCAAATCTAGGGGAACAATTTGTGGTGAATATTGACAAGATGGAGTGCACATGCAGGAAATGGAGCATAAATGGACTTCCTTGTTGCCACGCACTTTCTGCCATGAAATTTTTGAATCTGAAAGGAGAGGATTTCATAGCCCATTGGTTCAGGAAGTCAACCTATGAGGAGACGTATAATTCAGTAGTTTACCCTATTAATGGTCAAGAGGTGTGGGAAGCTACTGCATATTCAGATGTCCTGCCCCCAACCAAAAGAATTATGCTTGGAAGACCTAAAAAGAAAAGAAGATTGGAACCTTGGGAGCTGAAAAAAGATGACACCACATTACGAAAAGGAGGAATTCGCAAAAGATGTGTTGTGTGCAGGGAAATTGGTCACAACAGAACTGCTTGTCCTAAAAAACTTGTGCCACCACCAAGTCAATCAATTGTGCCAGCAACAACATCAGGTCCATCACAACAACAACACCCAGCACAACAAACTGACCCATCACAACAACATCACCCAACACAGCAAACTGGCCCATCACAACAAACTGGCCCAGCACAACAATCTGGCCCAGCAAGAGCATCAGGCCCATCAGCAGCATCAGACCCATCAGCAACATCAGACCCATCACAGCAAACTAGTCCAGTAGCAGCATCAGCCCCATCACAGCACACTGGTCCAGCAGCAGCATCAGCCCCATCACAGCAAACTGGTCCTGCAGCCAATCAGTCCCAACCATCTCAAGGTCAATCTCAACGTGCATCAAGCAACCAATTTGTCCAACCAATGAGGAATAAACTCCAGGCTAGAAGGGGACGTGTTTGGAAGCCCTGATCATTTTTATTAAACAGATTTCAATATGCTTTGTAGCTGCTGTTGAAACTTTTGTTAATTTAAGACTCGTAGTTATGTAGTCTTTTTGGGTGTTTGATAGGAATAGACATAGTCTTTTTGGGCAATCCACTTTAATGTATTTTGAACAATTTCTGGGGCAATCCACTTTAATGTCTTTTGAACAATTTCTGCTTTGGCCGTGATCAACTTTGACAGTGGATATAAATTAACATTTCTTACTTTGACTCAGTATACTATGTGCAATAATTCTACTATATGTTGAAGCATTATAATCTGTGTGATTCAATAGACTATGTCCAGATTAATGTTTTATATCACATTTGGTATGATTTCCTTTTCAATTAGGTTCACTTCATATCATGGGTCAACACATTATATTCCAATATTTCGATTCCATATATTGTGAATCATTACATCATCAGGTATAATATATTCCAAACACAATGCTGAAACTTTCACATTCATTTCGAATCATTACATCAACAGATTTACTTCATTGTGAAAAGGAATATGTTTAACACATACAACAAACAAACCATTACAAACAACACTTTGACCCATTTTTCCAAACTCATAATACATTTCTCGATATTTATTAATTTGCTTTCCCCATCCCTTTCTACATTCTTTGTCGCAGTGTCATCACTATCATCATCATTCTTCGTACTAGGACCACATTTTTCTTCAATTACATTTTCGCTGCACCATGAAAAAAAGTTGCAGCCAACAACTTCTTAAGTTCCGCCCTGTCCAACGAAACAAAAAACCCCCAATTGCAAAATTAGGTTTTCCAAAACCAAAATACAAAAACAACATCCACCAAAAAACAGAACTAAATTCATTTCCATATCTCATACCTTGAACTTTAAGCATCCCCAAAATTTTCTCCCCCTGTTCTTAGCAGTTCTCATTGTTAGTTTTGAAATGGTGAGTTTAGCCAAGAAGGGGGGGGGGTTGAATTGGCTTTATAAAACTTTTTCGAAAGCTTAAATCTCTTTTCAATTGAATCTAACGGACTGGAAAGTTTGGATGTAAATGCAGCAGACCAATACACTTTCAGTCGATTAAAATATAAAATAGCAGACTAAATTGTTCTTGATGCTATGAAACAGTCGATTATAAAGGCAATTCAGTCAGCTAAAATACTGGAGAATTATGCAGAATGCAGAATTTTCGAATTTAACTCAAACAACAATCTTTTATATACAAGACATGTTCCAATCAATATTTATAACAAGTATAAAGCCTCAGATTACACAAGAACACATTAAATCACACCAAAGATCAAATTGCTTGGTTTTCTTGAGTTTTTAAAGAGTTTCAAAGAGATAGAGATGAGGGAAAGAAGATTGCACAGCTGTTTTTACACTGGTTCACTCAATCACAGAGCTACATCCAGTTTTCCAGGACAACCTAAGCCTGGTTTCCACTATATTCAAAAGTTTTACAAATCAAACACCAAGATTACACTTTTGAACACAAAGCACACAAGATTTTTGACTCACACAAAAATCTAGAACTACAACCTACAAGAATCACACTTGCAGACCTGAAATCACATCAGGCAAACCATCCAGAGGCATAAGAACGTCCAAATCTGATGGTGGTTGTCCCTAGCACACCATACATGTGTTCTTCAAGCTACTCACAAGCCAAAATGCCTCCAAGATCAACCAAGATCTTCAAACACGAGTTGCAACTTTGTATTGTAGAGAGAGAACGCTTCCCAGAGATGAATGACATGATTTCGTTCAGAAAAACTCAGATTCGTACCTCTGCTCGCGAAAACACAACTTATATAGTTTTGGTTTAAGTGAAAACAGTCGATTGAATTTTCAGTACAGTCAGCAGATTTCACCTGACTTAAGTGAAATCAGTCGATTGAAAAATAATTCAACTGATTGAATGCATTCATACCAAAAACTATATACAACAAGCCTTTTAACTTGTTAAAACCTATTTTAACAGATTAAAAGAGACACACTAAGGCACACAAGACATCTAACCTATGTCATATAGCCTATTCAATAAAGATTCATAGCCAAGTTTGGCACTTATGCTTTTAATTTGCGTTCATTTCATATTGATTCTCCCTAAATCTAGAAAAGAATGAGTTTCAATCACATGTTTCCAAGTTTTGACTTAAAGAATTCACTTGATCCCTATTTTGTGTAATTTTCAGGTAAATTATAGTAGAAGGAGGAAAGAAAACAAGAAGAATGAAAGGAGAAATGAAGAAACAGAAGAGAAACACTACAAGGTCGCTCAAACCAAAGCAATCTTGCCCAAGCTCTCGCTTGGGCCGCCAATCTCGCCTAAGCGACGAAGGATCTCGCCTAAGCGAGAGCTTGTGCAATGGAGATCATCTTTTGTCGCCACTCTCACCCAAGCGAGATTTGAAGCTGCCAATCTCGCTTAAGCGAGATTTCGTGAAGGGGCCTCTGTAGTTTTTTTGATTCTCGCTCAAGCTAGAATTGGGTCGCCTAAGCGAGACCCTTTCTTCATGCTGAAGTACTCTATCTCGCCCAAGCGAGATTCATTAGCCCAAGTGAGAGTTTGTGTTGTATATATATTGTGGAAGTTCATAACTGCAGGGAGTTGGAGATTTTGGAGAAGAACTGATCCTTGCTGCAGAGCTGTGACCACAAGCAAACACAGATCATATTTCTTCTTCTTCTTCTTTAGTTCTTAGGATTTGATAGCTACCATGAGTGGATAATCTTCTCCTTTGGGGTTGAATGTAATCTACTCAAACTTGGATGTAACATGGTGATATTTATATATAACATTTCTGTTTTACTCAATATTGGTATTATTGTTCTACTCTTAATGCTTGATTCTATCTGATCAATAGATATTTTGATTTTGATTTTTAGATCTGATTGGAAAGTATTTCTAAAAATCTGATTTGAACAATGATACTTGATATACTGTGATGCTAGGAATAGATCTCAATATATCAATTGCTTTTAACACTCGACCGTAATGCTGGATAGTTTGTTGAATATGTGAGGAATCAATATTCAGGGAACTAATCTTATGAATTTTAAATGCGAGGGATCGGTATAAATGATTTTTGAGTGTGCATCAATATTGGTATTCTCAGATGTTATGTATTATATTCATCCAGATTACAGACAAGGGAGATAGATGAAATTCAATCCCAGTTTCTTTTACTGAATCTTTTATCTAATTTTCTGCTTTTACTGTATTCTGTTTATGCAAATTAGTTTAAATACCAATGATCTATCAAATTAAAATTTCTGTATATATATGTTGATCGAGATAATTATTTATTTCAAGTGATTCCGTTCCTCGTGGGTTCGACACTCTTATTAAAAAATCATTATATTGTAGTTGAGTTTTGGTACGCTTGCCAAGAGACCAACAAGTAATTTTGGCGCCGTTGCCGGGGAACGGTGTTCTTTTGAAATTTTTAGTTATCTCATCTAGCTCTGTGTATATTTTTCTTAATTAGATAGTTTATTTAATTTTCTCCTTTGTACTAATCCTTACTTGAGTTGTTTGATTTATGCTCTTAAGAGGCCAGGTTCCTGAAGTTCGATTAGCATTTGACCCGGAGATAAAAAAGACAGTGAGAAGAAACAGAGGCAAAAACAGAAAGAAGCAAGAAAAGACAAGGGAAGAATCTTCCAGTACTTCCATCACACCTCAATCAGAAAACATGGAGAATCAAAGACCAGCTCCAACCAGAAAGACACTTGGAGACTATGCTATGCAACAAGGGCCAAGATATTTTTCTAGCATAGCAATACCACCCACCACCAAAACTTTGGAGATGAAGCCAACTTTCCTTAGTATAATTAGTTCTCATCAATTCATTTGAATGGATAATGAAGATCCATATACTCATCTCTCTACATTCTATGAATTGATAGGAACCATGGGCTTTCAAGAAGGAGATCTTGAGCATGTATACATGCGTTTGTTTCCTTTTTCTTTGGCAGGTAAAGCAAATGAATGGCTTAAGTCACATCCAAACCAGAGTTTGAACAGCTGGAAGGATGTTGAGGAGAAATTCTTGAACAGATTCTTTCCACCATCTCGCTACATCAAAGCCAAAGCTGATATTTCGACGTTTAGGCAAGGACCAGATGAGCCATTCTATGAAGCTTAGGAGCGATTCAATTCTTTATTGAGGAAATGCCCAAATCACGGATTTGAAGATATTGCTCAGCTGAACATATTCTGTAACGGTCTGAGGCTTGATACCAAGATGATATTAGATGCAGCAGCAGGTGGAACAATGATGAGTGTAGATGCGGAGCAAGCAACAAGAATCATTGAGGCATTAGCATCCACAGATCATCAAGCTCAGCATAATAGGCAAACTGTTTAGAGGAAAGGAGTGTTTGATCTTAGTACTACAGATGCGATCTTAGCTCAAAATAAAATTCTGACTCAACGTATTGAAGCATTGACAAAGCAAATGTCTAAATTACCCGAGCAGTTGCAAGTTGTGCAATCTTCTCCCAGTCAACAACCCATATGATGTGACTTCTGTGGAGGTGATCATCCAAATGGTCATTGTTCTTATCAGAGTAGCTCACAAGGAGAAGTTCAATATGTGAGTAACCAAGGAACACCAGGAAATTTCTCCAACAATAATAACTTTTCACAGGGGTGGAGAAACAATCCAAATCAGAATTTTGGATGGAAGCTAGATGCTGGTCCTTCAAACCGACAACCTCCTTATCAACAGCAGCAACAACATTATCCTTCGGTGCATGACAGAACAACTAAACTGGAGGATACTCTAGAAAAGTTTATGCAAGATTCTTTGACCAATCAGAAAAATACAGAAGCTTCAATTAGAAATTTTGAAATACAGGTTGGACAGTTGGCGAAACAGTTATCAGATCAACAGGCAGGTCAATTTTTAGCCAACACACAAACTAATCCGAAGGAGCATTGTAATTCAATTACTACCAGGAGTGGTAAAATTGTGGGAAAAGGGATTGGAGACAACCTGGTTGTAGAGGAGGAGGTGTTGGAGAAAAATGAGATAGAGAAAGAAGAAAATGAGTGTGAGGGAAAGGAAGAATAAAATAAAAGAGAGTTTGTAAATAAAAGAGAAGAAAAAGAAGAAAAAAAATAAAAATAAGGAGAAAAAGAGGGTGAAGGGTGAGAAACAGGTACCTTAGTTGAAGAGCCTACCATACCCTCAAACTCCTTCCAAAAAAGACAAGGAAAGGCAGTTTGCAAGATTCATGGACATTTTCAAGCAACTGCAGATTAATATTCCTTTTTTGGATGCTATGGAGCAGATGCCAACTTATGCAAAATTCATGAAAGAGCTCCTAACAAAGAAAAGAAAATTTTATGAAGAAACAGTGGAGCTTGAAGCAAGGTGTAGTGCCATCATACAAAACTCTTTACCTCAGAAGTCAAAGGACCCTAAAAGCTTCAGTCACAATTGGAACATTGCCAGTAGATAAAGCATTGCTCGACTTGGGTGCAAGTATAAATTTGATGCCTCTGTTTATGCTACAAAGAATAGGAGATCTGGAAGTAAAGCCTACAAGGATGACATTACAATTAGCTGACAGATCTTTGAAGTATCCATATGGAGTGGCAGAGGATGTCTTAGTTAAAGTTGACAAATTCATATTTCTAGTCGATTTTGTTGTGATGGATATTGAGGAAGACATTGAAGTCCCTCAGATACTGGGAAGACCTTTCATGAAAACAGCTAAGGTCATTATTGATGTTGATGATGGCAAACTGAAGGTCAGAGTGCAGGATGATGAAGTCAACTTTAATGTATTCGAGGCAATGCAACACATTAAAGACAAACAACAATGTTTCAAAGTGGATGTGATAGATGAAACTTTTTTATCAGCTAGGAAGCAAGTGACAAAAGCAAACCCTTTAGAAAAAACTTTAGTTGGTGTTCATGATGATAAGGCAACAAGAGAAAAGAGAAAATTACAGCTGCAAGAATTGGAGGAAATGAGACTCAGCGCTTATGAGTCCTCTAAGCTCTACAAGGGAAAGATGAAAGCTTATCATGACAAGAAAAAATCTCAAAAGAGAATTTTATCCTGGCCAATCAGTGTTATTGTCCAATTCCAGGTTGAGATTATTCCCTGGAAAGCTAAAATCAAAGTGGTCAGGACCATTTCTTGTCAAAGATGTGAAACCGTATGGGGCCATTGAGCTAGAGGATCTTGAATCACAAAGAAGCTGGGTTGTAAATGGGCAACGGTTGAAGCCCTATCTTGTCGGTGAGATTGATAGGCTCGCCACAATCATTCAACTGGAGGAACCTTAAATGAAACAGGCGTTAGGCTCATGACGTTAAACAAGCGCTTCCTAGAAGGCAACCAGTGTTTTAATTATGTTTTTGCACTTCAAGTTCATCTATGTTTGTGTTTAAATGTTTGTGTATGTAATTATGTGTTGTGTTTATAGTTCTATGTTTGTGTGTAAAAATGTGAGTTTTTAGCATCCAATCATCTCAATAAGGCAAACCATGCACTTTTGGTGTTTTCAAACAAAACTGGTATTTTAAGCATGGGAATGACTTTTGGTGCCAGAATTGAGATCATCAAATGCTAAAAATTGCCTTGTTTTGGCCAAATTGTGAAATTTGAGTTTGATAGCTTGATTTTTAGTTTAATGTTGTGAAACCTTTTGGAATGATGGAGGATTGATTGAAGTATGGTTTGGTGTGTGTTTATGAGTTAATTGGACTGATAGGATCATGAAATGGCTGAGTGAAAGTGAACAAAATTTTGAAAAGTGCAAATTCTGAGATTTCTTAAAACTCCACGAAAATCTCGCCCAAGCTAAACATGTCTCGCCTGGGCGAGATATGCAGAACCTAAGCCATACATTTTTGCTGATATACTCGCTTAAGCGAGTAATGGCTCGCCTGGGCGAGAATTCCCTGTACCAAGACTGTAATATCCCGACCGGATATTACGAATTTAAATAATAAAATAGAGAAGTAAATAATAAAACTTCATTTATTATAACTTATATTACCAAAACACGGGAAAATTAAAAAAACTTTTATTACTTTCATAATAAACCGAAATTCATAAGTATAAATAAGATTGTAATTATCCAAAAGTCCAGAATATTCATAATTACAATTTATTTGAAAGCATAAAAAAACTTCATAAAAGTTCTGATAAAATCTTCTCCCAAAACTAGCCCCGCTCCGTCTCTAGGCCTCACCTGATCCACCTGCAATAACATCTGCTCCCGTGTACCGCGTACACGATCATCGCCAAACACAAGCAGATAGGGTGAGCTAACATATTACACACATATATATAAATATCGCATAGTTATATATATCACACAATCACACCAATACTGTTGTAGTAAAATCGTCTGGCGGGGGACACGTACCGCCAAGCGCTACCCGCTTCCAAACTGCTTGGAAGGTATGATGACTCGAACCTTGGCTCACATTCAATAATATTATTTTTGCGCTTTAAAATTTTATTTAGTTGCATCCTATATTATTGGATATTATTGAGTTTAATAATGCAACTGTAATTTAATTTAGGTCCTTACGAGTGTAAATAATGAATATTTTAATTCATAAATTAAGTCCCAAAATAGGAATTTTTGAGAGAAATAGTTCAGGTACCAAATGCACCCCCAATTCTCATGTTTACACCCCCTTTTTCCAATTGGATTATCTATTTCTAAAAAAGTATTTCTAGAGCTAGCTGCACCCCCTGTTTTCAGGTTTACACACCCTTTGTAATTGGACTTCAATTTCTGTTCTGCACCTCTCCTTTTTACTAAGCTGCACCCCTAAGGTCACTTAAACTCTAGTCCACCAGATTTCGCCACGTGGCAATCCTCCACTTACTAAATTAACCACTCACAGTTTGCCACATCATCAATCCTCCATTAACTCAAATCCCCAATCAAAACATGCCACCTCATCACTCTTTCTCTCTTTCACACAACCAAAACCCTAACCCTTATCCCATTCTCCCTCTCCATCACTCTTCCACAGCCACAGTCACCGCCCCCGACGCCGGTCGTCACCGCACCTCCGTCGACCATCCTCCTCTGCGCCAACCACCACCTTCTCGCACAACATCGTCGGCACGCCAACCTCCAACAACACCTTTGCGCCACCGTCTTCCACGTCGCGTCGTCACCCTCCATCACGCTACCACCACCACTACGCGCATCTCGAACCCCCTCGAACCATCAACCCCGTCCACGTTCATCGTGAACTCGGCAGCCATCGCGAATCCTCCATTTTCTTCCTCATCGTGAGAGAAACCAAGAGTTGTGACGCAAACGCAGCGCCTCCATGCTTGCACCTGCGCGCGAATCACCTTCTTCCTCGCGACGTCAACCATGGAAACCATCGAACCAGCAGTTACGTCTTCTTCGCCATGGTAATGCTCACGGCAGCGGGAAACACGAAACCACCGTGCTTAATACCTTTAATGGTCGTGCCACCGTCGAAACGCAGCCCCCATCGCTACCGTCGGAGTTCACGCCTATATCAACCACCACGGAGCTCCGCCGTGTCGTCTTCTCCATGCATCCCGCGGCCACCACCATGACAACACCACGGTCGCGAGTCTGCATCTCACCGAAGCAACCTCAAATCACCAGCAGCCCTTGTATCAGTGCGCACCAGCACCTGCAACCTCGACCATTCGTGCGACACCACGACAATTCTGGAACGCGGACCCACCTCCATTTTTCCGCAACAGCCGTGGAATCAGCCCCTTCGGCGTTTCTGCCGCCACCGCGGCAACCCCGTAACTTTCGCTCAACCACTCATGACAGTCAAACCTTAATGGGGAAACTTCCCTGACATGTGGCAGTCTCTCAATGGATTGTCAGAAAGTCAAGATTGATCAACTAGTCAACTTTGTCAAGGGTGGTCAACATTGGCCAATTTGTCTATTTTACGCTATTTTTGGCATGTGGTTCCTCTGCAGGAACCCTAAATGGCCTAGAAAGGAAAGGATCGTCTGGCGGTAGTTCATCGCCAACCAGACTAATTCTGGAAAGTTCCCAGAACCACAAACTTAAAAAATGGAATATCCAATTCATACATAATCATACCATACTTAGCATGTCCATCATACTTAAAATAAACAACACATGAAATTACACTATTTAGCATGCCAATCACATTTAAAACAAGGTTAACGTGTAAGGTATTCTAATTATCATACCAATCAGAAATAATCATAAACTTAATGCGTAAAGCTCCCTTAACCTGGTCTCCTTTGCTTAGAACTTTGAAAATTCTCCCTTGATCAGCCCCAAAGCTCCCCTCAACACTTTCAATCCTCACAAACACTCAATTTTCGTTCTCCCTTCTACAACCACAATAACAGCCCACCAAAACCCTCTTTCTTACCTCTAATTAGCCTTTTAAAAGTGCTCTTAATGTGGTTTAATGGTCTAAAACGAAAATCCAATTAAATTATGGTTAATTTCCTTTAATTGGTTGTCTTATGATGGTTTTCCAACCCTCTACCCTCTTTGGCTACTAGGGTTTTCCTCTACCCTTTCATACTCAATCCAAAACTAAGTTTGACAAAAATAAAGTTTAATTTGGATTCTCCAAGACTTGAACCCACAACCATATATCTAATATAATTAATACATAAATAGTATACATAGAACTTGAACCCAAGTCCTCTTACACAATTAAAGTACTCTCAACCACTTGAGCTAGTACTTTTCCACGTCATACAAATCAGAATTAAATACCATAAATGTTCTTCCTACCCGCATTTATTAATTAATTATTTATTTAATTATTTAATTTTCATGGGTCTTACAAAGACAGGTTTGGGTGAAACAGTCTCGCCGCGAGACTCTTTAATGTTTCTGCACATGCTCATCTCGCTTAAGCGAGACTCTGTCGCTTAAGCGAGAAATCGCGCTTAAGTGAGGGGCAAGGACAAAACTTACTCACTTTTCTTTCCCCCAAACCCTCGCTCACAATTTCGCTCACGTTCCTCTTTCCCACTCTTTGGGTGCACCTTCACTCACTTAGTTTTCTGCATTTTAGCTCACAAATTTCATCTCTCTTTGTTAATTCATTTTCAAGGTAAGTTCTTCTTCCTCATTCTCTTCATTTTCATTAAGCACAGTCACGTTTTTGTGCTCTTGCAAACCCTAGGTAGTACCCATGCTCTGTTTTGATGTGTTTTGTGTTTATACTATGAGTTTTAGTGTGAATTAATGCTAGAACTGAATAATGTGGGTTGCCTATGGATGAATTGATTCAAAAATGTTCACAGTTTGAACATGCACTCAATGTGTTTGATTAAATGTCATGCTGAAATTGTTCTTGTTTGTTCTTGGTTGGCTAGTGAATGGATTCTGGAAACTACTATTGCATTGTAACTAACTTGGCATGCTTTTGGTGGGTTGATTTTCATCCTTGCAGGTCAATGGCTAGAACAAAGACAACATCTAGACTTCTCGATACTGAAGCCAACAAAGGGAAGAAGAGAAGACGTGCAAGTAGTCCCTCTCCTAAAAGGCCAAATAGCAATTTGTTTAGAGACCCCCAAAGGCAAGAACGGTATGAGAAGATAAAGCATTGGGTCTTTATCAAAGAAAGAAAGGTGGTTCTACTTTCGGATGAATATGACACATTCTTGAATGGCCTTATCAGGAGGAACTGGATGAAGTTGGCTGACCCGCTTCCCAAATTTGATCCAGAAATTGTCAGAGAGTTCTATGCAAATGCCTATTCTGAGGACAATCCTGGTGAAAAGAGGTCTAAAGTTAGGGGGAGGTGGGTCAGTTATGATCGAGCGGCCATCAGTGAATTCCTTGGTTATCCACTACCTCTAGAACCAGGGCAACGCTGTGATTTCACAAGAAAAAGGAGGAGTCATGAACCTTATGATGAAAATGAAGTGGCACTCCTTATATGCGCTGCCAACCGATCTTATCAAGTTGGGCCCACTGGAAATCCTCTCAGAATTCTAAGAGGGGATATGAAAACCTTAGCCCAAGTCTGGACCACATTCTTACTTGCAAACATAGTGCTCATTGGCCACGTGTCAGACTTGAACGTCCCTAGATGTCATCTCCTTTATTACATAATGATGGAGGATTTTACTGTTGACGTAGCCACCATTATCTCTTAAGAAATCCACAAATTTGTGAGGTATGAAGTCAACACTAGGAATGACAAGGCAAAAGGTGCTTTGGGTTTTCTAGCTTTAATCACAACTTTTTGCCAATATCAAGGGGTGGAGGTAGAGTTAACTGAAAATATACGACTTTCAATTACCAAGAGATTCATTGAACATTTTTGTACCCACCCAGAGGACTTGGAGCAGCCAGAAGAGCCCCAACTGGACCAACAAGTTGAAGACCAACCAGCAATGAAGAACAACAAACAGGGCCCACACAACAACCTCAACTCAACATGAACAATGAATTGCTTGAGCAGATGAGATATCTGAGGTTGCAAATGGAGCACACCCACCAGGAAAATGCTTCCATTCATAGAGGACAACTCCACCTTCAGGAGTACCTCTATCAGAATGTCCGCAGACTATACCCAGGCATGACTCCACCAGACTTCTTGACTTATCTACAGTGGCCTGGGGACAGTCCTACTTTCCCAGGGGCAAGTGGACATACTACATGTGAGGGACCATGAGGAGCTGTGGACAGAGATGACTTTGCTACTGACACAGATGGAGTGGACATTGAGGAGGAAATTGATTTTGGAGGAGATTGATTCACAGCACCATTCCACCCTTCAGAACTCTATAAATACGGTTTCATTGTTCTTTTTCTTTTAGTATTTTACAGTATTTATGTAATTACTACTATTTTGTTTTAGTTATTTTGGCTGGAATGCTATATTATCTAGTTAATTAACTATTTAACTTTACTTTTTGGCTTAGTATTTTGTGCATAATACTTAGAGACAGCTAATATTTTTTGGGAATCATTTTGAAAATCTTTCTTGAGGAAATTGGTTAAAGAGAAATTTGATTTCATTAAGTATCCTGAATCTAGAACAACTAAGTGAACTGAACATAGAGGTGAAAATGGAAAATTTTGGTTGAATTCATAATTAAACAAGATTAGGATATTAGTGCTGGATAGTTAGTCAAGACAATCAATTGTAACAACAAGTGAGATACCAAGGAAAACCTAGTGACTGTGTGAATCCTTAAACAGCTTGAGTGTTTCCACTGTTTGTTGACAAGTTGATATTGCTTGAGTTTTCATTTGATAACATCACATTTGAAGCATGGAAAGGATTAAGGCAATTTTGTTGAATTTATAACTCAGTGCCAAATAGCCAACCTGTAAATAATCATCCTTTGTTGATAGCCCACTTGAGCCTAATTGTTTGAATTATGCACCTTAACCTTAACTTGAATTACTATCCTTTCCCTTTGCACACTTAGGGATAGAGAGCATAGGTGCATTTTATTCAATTGTAAGGGTAATTGCAGAGGCGAAGCCTCATAAGAGCAGGGAGGGGCCTAGGCCCCCCCAAATATTTTTGATTTTTTTCAAAATTATATATCCATTTTTTTAATTTTTAAAAATTTTGAAAATTTTAAAATTATAAATAGTATATTTTAGAAATTGATGATAATTAAATTGTGTCTCTTTATTTATTTTATAAAATACAATAGTTAATGTTAATAAATAATAAAAAATAAAAAATATATTTAGGTTTAATTAGTCTTCTAGTATCTGTTTTCGTCTAAAAATATCAAATTGTCACTAAATTGAAACTAAAAGAATTGGAAGATCAACTTACATTTTTTGAAAACAATAACCAAAAGAGTAATTAAATCAAATATTTATTAAAATATTTTTTATTTTCTTCTGTCATTGCCTTTTAAAATTTTAACAAAATTGTACTCATATCTCACTATCATATGTTTTTTTTTGAAGAAAAATGAAGTTAGACACATACTCATTATGTTTGCTCTCATTTCTCATCTGTTTCCTTCATTTCTCGAAGAAAAAAATGTAACTCTCTCTTGTCTTACTTGATGATGAAATATTACTTTAATAGTTATTAAAATTATTTTTTATCTCAT